>Ga0115567_10000547_pt1 | contig 36522 bp, 32 predicted proteins | sample COGITO_mtgs_1204_2_FD_88679 | JGI IMG/M metagenome (GOLD analysis project Ga0115567, IMG submission 88679) | Pelagic marine microbial communities from North Sea - COGITO_mtgs_120412 | ecosystem: Environmental > Aquatic > Marine > Epipelagic | place: Germany:Helgoland, sampling site Kabeltonne...
AAAATCAAACATCTAAAGCCGCGCCTATAAGACTCTGCGTGCCCATGCTCTACTCTAGCACCTTAGCCTTTATAGCCGAAGATGAAAAAAATTTTAAAAATGCTGGCGTTGATGTAGCGTTGACTGTCCTTCCCTACGGGAAAAACTGTTTTGACGGAATGCTCGCAGGCCAATTTGATTTTGCAGCTGCTTACCTCACGCCTATAGTGAACGGCATAAATGCAGGTAAAAATTTTAGTATTGTCTCCGAACTTCACAGTTCAAGTGAAAACACCAAAATAGTCTATAGAAAAGACAAACTGATCACCAAAGGTGAAAATCATCACTTTAAAACGATTGGTTTAGTCCAAAATACCAACGCAGAATTTTTACTTAAAATGTTTGCCAGTGCTAACTCGCTCGACCTAGATAAGATCAAAGTGGTCTACAAAGAAGTAGACGAGCTTGAAAGTCTTCTTTTAAAAGATGAGCTTTCTGCTGCAATATTTTGGCAGCCTCAAGTTTTCAGGCTGACTAAGGAAAATCCAGATGTCTTAGCCATTATGCCTACACCTTTCTACACTGACTTCTCAATGCTTGTTGGCAACGAGAAATTTGTATCAACAAACCCAGCTTCAGTCGTCCGGCTACTCAAAGCTCTTCAAAAATCTAAAGACTTTTTAAACAACAATCCTAATGCAGCAAGAACTCTCGCAGCTAAAAAACTAAGTGACGAATCACCAGATTTGGAAATTGAAAAAATTTTTGAAAGAACAAATATAGATCTTGGTCTTACACCGATATTTGCTACCATGTTGGCTTCAGAACTTAAGTGGAAAAGAAAAACTGTTAAACTTGAAACTGAATATGATTTTTCAAAAACAAACTTGATTAGAAAAGATTTTCTACAACAAGTGATACCTGCAAAAGTGACTATTTTGTAATGAAGGGTTTCTTCAAAAGTCTAAGATTTCAAACTATCGCACCGATCACCGTGCTTTTCACTTTGATTGCGTTCACCTCTTTTATAATTCTATTTAATTTTCAAGAAAAACTAAACAATGTTGAAGCTGAGTACTTACGAACAGCAAGAGTTAAAAATGCTGTAATTGAATTTAATCAACTCAGGTACTCCTCTAAAATTAAAATGCTCCTTTATATTTTATCAAATGACCAGGTTTATTACAAAACCAGTCAATCTCTCGAAGAAAAACGAAAAACAAAAGAGCGTGAACTGATCAGTGCTTTGAAATCCCATCCGTTTTTTTCAAAGCAAGTTCTCGAATTTACTCAAAGCTATAGGGAGACCAGAAAGTTTAGAAAAAAAATTTTTGATTTAGTAACGGCTGGAAAAAAGCCTGAAGCACTTGAAAGCTTTAAGGTTTACTCATCATTTTTTGAAATCAACAGCGCCAGGCTTTTAGACGTTTCTAATCGTTTAGAGACAGAGATTAGATCAAACCGGTCAGGAAGACTTTCTTCGAACAACAAGATAATTTTGTATGCAGCGGTGCTTTTGATTCTGGGTACAGTTTTAATTCTGTACTCCCTTAATTTTTACAGAGACAATCTACTTTTTCCAATTAGTCTTTTGAACCGTGGGTTAAGTGGATTAAGTAGAGGCCGCTTTCCTACTTTAAAAATAAACTCAAAAGCATCAAATGAAATTCAAGAAATGATTGAAGACTTCAACTCTACATCAAAAACACTCCACGACATTCAAGAAAAGTTACTGGATGCCAGAGGAGAAGCTCTTGCAAATGCAAAGATCAAAAGTGATTTTTTATCTAATATGAGTCATGAAATCAGAACCCCTCTCAACTCCATCATTGGTATGGGTGATCTGCTTTCTGATTACGAGCACTCAGAAGAGGTCACAAAACACATCTCAGTGATCACAGCTAATGGTAAAATGCTTTTGGGTATTGTAAATGACATCCTAGATCTTTCAAAGCTAGAATCTGGAAAAATTGAGCTTGTTGAAAAACCCACTCACCTACCTACAGTGCTTAAAAGAATAGAGGACAGCCTTTCCTACTCCTTTACTGAAAAATCACTCCAGCTCAATTTTCATACTGAGGCAGACACACCTGAGTTCATCATCTGTGACAGCATGAGGTTAGAACAGATCTTTTTAAATTTTCTTAGCAATGCTCGTAAGTTCACTCAAAAAGGCGGCGTTGATGTGACCACAATTGTTAAATCCATTGGCGATCAAAAGTTTCTTGAATTTAGGATAAAAGATAGTGGAATTGGCATATCTAAAGAGGATTTAGACCGTCTCTTTACAAGGTTCACACAAGTTGAAAACGGCTCGACCAGGGAATATGCTGGTACTGGTCTGGGGCTTTCTATTGTTAAGGAGCTTGTTGCTTTAATGAACGGAAAAATCCAAAGCCAAAGTGAAGTTGGTGCTGGCTCAGAGTTCACAATTCATATTCCTTTTAAAGAATGTGAAAAGTTCGATGTCAAAAAGAAGTCCGATAAAGAAGAGCTCAAGAAACAGTTTAATCCATCAAGTCCAGTTAAAATTTTACTTGTTGATGACAGAGAGGAAAACCGCTTTTTGATACATGCCTTTTTAAATGATATCGATACTGTGATTGATGAAGCTGTTGATGGTGCGGCAGCCGTTGAGCTGTTTAAAAAGAGCCATTATGATATTGTTTTGATGGACATGCAGATGCCCGTGCTTGACGGCTTTGAAGCCACTAAGGTTATTCGTGAGCATGAAAAGACTCAAGGTTTGAAACCAACTGCGGTTGTAGCTCTTTCGGCTTATGCCATGGAAGAGGAGAGAAAACGAAGTAAAGAGGCCGGCTGTAACTTTCACTTAACCAAGCCCATTGACCGCACAATACTGATCAGCACAATTGCTAAGTACTATGTTTCTAAATCTAAGAGTAATGAGCTTAGAGGCTAGTCTTGTAGGTGGCATTTTTTAGGTCCTCTGCTTGACTTCCAAAATTATGACAACCCCTAACTGAAAAAGATTTTTTGATATGACGAACAACGACAGCTTTAGAAGCCTACGCTACACATTCAATCTAAATGATAAAAAAATGATTAAGATTTTCTCTTTAGGGAATCTCGATGTCACCCGCGAACAAGTAAGCCAGTGGTTAAAAAGAGACGACGATCCTGATTACAAATCTTTAAAAGGTTCTGAGTTTGCAAGCTTTTTAAACGGCTTGATCATTAAAAATCGCGGAAAAAGAGATGACGCTCCCCCACCCGAACCAGAAAGCTGGATGACCAACAATCTGATTTTGAAAAAATTAAAAATTGCCCTTGAACTCAGAAGCGATGACATCAAAGACCTTATGGCACTTTCAAACTTTCCTATAAGTGACTCAGAACTTTCCGCTTTTTTTAGAAAGCGCGATCATAAACATTTTAGACAGTGCCAAGATCAATTCCTGCGTTTGTTTTTAAAGGGTTTGCAGCTGACTCATAGACCTGAAGAAGGTCCTGATTCTATTGTGGATTAAATTTGATGCGGTGAAACTGTATTCACCAATCCAAATTTTAGAGTTGGTTAAGTCTCCAGCTTCTGAAGAGTTTTATTATCTCCTGAACATCCGGCGCTAAAAACCACGCGACAAAAATAATCATAAAAACGATTATAAATTACCTATTTATTTTGTAACTAAAGTTTGTATTGCAGCAGCTAAGTGCTACCTTTTATTTACTAAGAAATGACACATTAAATCTGTCTTAAATAGGGGAACACATGCAAGGTGGATCTAAACGCGCAGTCTACGCGGCAATAGCTGGAAACTCAGTTGTCATGGTTGGTAAATTTATTGCTTTTTTTGCGTCTGGTTCAAGCGCTATGCTTTCAGAGGGAATTCATTCTTTTGCAGATGTCTCCAACCAGTGCTTACTTGCATTAGGCATCCGCCGCTCAGCAAAGAATCCAGACAAAAGGCACCCCTATGGTTATGTTCGCGAAACATATATCTGGGCTTTGATCTCTGCTGTAGGCATCTTTTTTTTGGGTTGCGGGGTTACCGTCTACCACGGAATTCACACACTCCTCGATCCCAAACCAATAGATGACTACTGGTTGTCTTTTACAGTTCTTGCCTTTGCTTTTGTAATTGAAGGGGCAACTTTGTTGATTGCTATAAAGGCTGTATCAGGTGAATCCAAAAACAACAACCAGACTTTCTTGGGATACATCAAAGAAGGGTCCGACCCAACAGGAGTTGCTGTTATACTTGAAGACGGAGTTGCCGTGATCGGAGTTTTGATTGCAGCCCTGGGACTTTATTTAACCTATCAAAGTGGAAATCCCAAGTGGGATTCGGTAGCAACAATCATCATTGGTTTGTTACTCGGCTTGGTTGCGATATTCATAACCTACAGAACCAAGGGTCTGCTTGTCGGACAATCTATTCCAATAGTGAACAGAAAGATGATCTTGAAAATTTTAAGAGAAGATCCCGTGATTGAAAAGGTTTATGACATCAAGACAGCAATCATGGGCGTTGAAGACATGAGGTTTAAGGCTGAAATTGAATTTGATGGCGGAGCTATTTCAGAAAGGTATTTAAAAAAAATAGACATCAACAAATCTTTTGACGATCTAAAAACTCACGAAAAGCGCAAAGACTTTCTCATCGACTATGGTGATCATTTGATCGAGGCACTTGGTGATGAAATCAATAGGATCGAAAAAGAACTAAAACGTGCTGTCCCGCAACTTAAGCACGTAGATATAGAGGTCAATTATACATGCCATCCACTTACAACCCTGGCGATGAGGTCAAATTAGTTATTTTAAGAGAGTCTGATCTAGGTTTTGTCGCCAAGATCAACGGAGAACATGAAGGTCTTCTTTATCACGATGAAATCTTTAAACACGTAGAAGTTGACCAGACACTTACAGGTTACATAAAGAAAGTGCGTAGAGATGGAGGCATAGATCTTCTGCTTGAAAACTTTGGACATTTAGGTGCTGAGCAATTAGGTGACCATATAATGGGGGCTTTAAAGCAGCGTGAAGGCTTTTTACCAATCAATGCCAAATCTCCGGCTGAAGATATTTATGATCTATTTGGTGTAAGTCGAAAGAAGTTCAAAATGGCCATTGGGAGTTTGTATAAAAAGCGTCTAATAAGATTTACAGATAAAGGCACTGAACTCGTGCCTGATGAAAAATAACTTAACTACATTATTTTTTACCCAATCTTTTCAAAAAGCTTTAAACCAATCCATGCATCTGTTGCCGCGTACATCAATTGCCTGTCTGTAAGAACCCTAGCTTCCCAGTTGGTCATCTTAGGGCCTTTATTGACAGTCCCTGCTAAGACTTCTTCTGTCATGCCTTTGAGACCGAACTTTGCAAGCCCCTTTTCTTTAGCTAAAGCCTGCAGCTCTATAAAATTTTGAGGTTTAAACTTAAAAATCTTTTGTAAAATTTTAATGTCATCTCGAATGGCCACGCCTACTTTAACAGTATCTTTATTTTCAAAAACACTAATTAAGCTCTTAAAATTAGAAATTTTATGAAGCCTAATGAGGTAGGCATCATGCTCGGTGGACAACTGAAGAAGCGCCACTTTGTAAACTTGTCCCTTAACAAAGCTAGGTCTTGTCTCCGTATCAAATCCTAAAATTTTGGCCTCATTCAAATTTTCTGAAGCAGCAGCAAGCTCTTGGTCGTTGCAAATCAGGTGCATCTTACCTGGAAAGGAAAGAATATTTTTTTTAACTTCAGAAATTTGATCATCCACAAGAAAGACTTTATCTTAAGGTTTGAAATTAAGCATTAAGAAAATACAGCTAGACTTCGTTGTTCCAAGCCATAAAATAAGGTAATTTTACAGCATGTTGAGAGGAGGCAAAAAATGGACTTAAGATCACTAGGCTGGTCAGATGCATTTGAGTCCTCCGCTTTAAACACAGCTGACTTAGCCCGCATCACAGCTGTGCATAGATCGCACTTAGAGGCTGTTACAGTTAATGGAAATATTAACATTCACTACTCTGGTGATTACTCTCAGGATCCTGTAGCTGTTGGAGACTGGATTGTTATGAGAGATCCATTTGTTGATGAGCAAAATAAATCTGCAGCAATAATCAAAGAACTGGTGCCTAGAAAGTCAAAAATCTCTAGAATAGGTGCTGGTGACAACGCTAAAGAGCAGCTGATAGCCACCAACGTTGATATTGTATTTGTAGTCACCTCTATCAACCAAGATTTTAATTTAAACCGTCTGCAGCGCTACCTACTTCTTATTAAACAAGGCCTCGCTAAACCTGTAATAGTTCTGTCCAAAACTGACCTTGAGCCCTCACATTCAAAAATCATCAAAGAACTTAAAGAAAACCTTGATGATGACATTTTGGTCATCTCTTCAAGTGCTGTTGATAAAACAGGGCTTGATCAGATCAGAGCACTTACAATTAAGGGTTCAACTTCTGTCTTTGTGGGCTCCTCCGGTGTTGGAAAGTCTACTTTGGTAAACTCACTTCTTAAAGACCAAGTGCAGACTGTAAAAAAAGTCCGATCTGATGATGACAAAGGTAAACACACAACCACTTCTAGAAAGTTATTTTTTATCCCAGATGGTGGAATGATTATAGACACACCTGGAATCAGAGGCGTGAGTGTTTTCGGCGCTGAAAAAGCAATATCAAATAAGTTTGAAGAGATCGAAGAACTCATGACAAAATGTAAGTTTTCAAACTGCAGCCACATCAATGACCCTGGCTGCGCAGTCGTACAAGCTCTCAAAGATAATAACTTAGACCAAGAACAGTGGGAAAGCTATCAAAAGCTCTCTGCAGAGGCGGCATTGAACAACAACAAAATAAGCAGCCGTTCTTTAAATTCAAAAGTAAGCAAGAAAAAAAATCAGAAAGATTTCAAATCTTTAAAGAATTTTAAAATTAAAAAATAATTAAAAAATATTTCTCTAACTCTCTTTTATTTGATTTTTCATGATCTTAACGATCGAGTCTCTTCCGTAACATTTCAAGCAAAATAGATACATAGCAGCACCAAATGAAAACCACAGAGCTATAATGACCCACTCCTCAGGCCAAGAAAGAGCTGAAGTGTTTCCCGGCATATATAAAAAAGCCATGCCCAGACTCAGCATCACAGCTATGAACCCCACCCACTTACCAAAGCTGACTTTAAAAGGTCTTTTCATATTTGGTTCTCTGTAACGTAGAATTAAAAAAGATAGAGACACAAGTGTCCATGAAATTGTGATGGTGAAACCACCAGCGTTCACCAACCAAACCATTGCTTTTCTACCAAAAAGAGGCGCTAAGGCCGTTAAAAAACCAATAAGTAAAATAGCACGCGTTGGGGTTTTGTACTTTGGATGAAGATAAGAAAAATATTTTGGAAGCATATTTGAATGCGCCATTGCATAAATGGCTCTACTCGCTCCTAGGTAAAAACCATTCCAACTTGTTAAGATTCCAGCTATTCCAGCTAGAACTAAAAATGTGGACGCCCATTTAGTGTTGTAAAGTATATGCATCGAATCAGCTGTCGCCAAAGTAGTGTGACTAAGAAGTTCTTTATTCATTGCTTTAGACACACCGAAAATAATAAGCACGTACCAAATAACTGAGAGCACAACAGAAAAAATCAAAACTTTCCCAATCTGTTTGAAGGGCAAATTTATTTCTTCAGCCGCTTGTGGAATCACATCAAAACCTACAAACATGAATGGTGTCATAACCAAAACAGCAAAAAACCCACCCCAACCATTTGTAAACAGCGGTTTCATATTTTCTAAATTAGCGTTTGGAGAGAAAAACCCTCCAAACATTAGAAAAAGTCCTGCGGTCAGAATAAAAAGTATCAGTATCCACTGCAAAAACGCTACAGGCTTCACTCCAAAGTAATTCACTACACACACAACCAGTGATCCCACTATTCCAATCAGTGCCCAGCTTGCATAGACATCCCAACCTGCAACCGTCCATAGAAGACCCACTTCAAAATTAGGAACTAACAAACTTATCACTGTGGGAAGCGCAACAGCTTCAAATGCTGAAACAGACACATAACCTAAAATAATCGCCCACGTACAAATAAAAGAAGCGCCTACACCTAGACCTCGGTAACTAAAAACATGCTCTCCACCAACCTTGGGCATGGCCGAAGTGAGTTCAGCGTAAGTTAAACCTACAAGGGTCACAATCAGTCCCCCAGCTAAAAAAGCAAGTATTGCTCCAAGGGAACCAGCTTCTAAAATCCAGGACTGGCTTAAAACAACCCAGCCCCAACCGATCATGGCACCAAATGACAATGAGAGAACATCTTTTTTATTAAGTATACGAGTGAATTCTTCTTCTTTAGACATATCAAGAATACTAACACCATCTGTCTCTATACTAGAAGGCAATTAAAGTTCTTGATGCCTACATACATACTTTATACCATTTAAAATAAATCTGTAGTCGGTGTGAAGGAGCTCAAGTCATGACCAGCATAACAACCTACTGTGCCTTATTTACTGTTGTCTCGTTGTTCTGGTTTCAAACCACTTACGCTCAATTTGCTGGTGCTAGAGCCCCTCGGAATAAAGCCCGAATCATTTTGGACTACCAAGGCGATGTGCTAAATGAGAACCCAAACAAACGCATCACTGAACGTCAAAAAATTATTGGTGCAGATGTGGATGTTAATGTTTACAAAACAAAAAAATACCTTCTCACCCTTGGTGGAAGAATAGAAGGTTTGGACACAGGTTCAAACAGTCTTCAATTTGATGGGCAAACTGATGTTGGCAGAACACTTACAGATCAGATATTTACAGTATCAGGTAAAAAAACCATTGATGACAAGGGCCGGTCTTTTGGTATGGCTCTAAGTTACGGATCAGCTAGTGATAATTCTTTTGCTAGAGAACAGGATTCTGCCGTTAGTTTAACTGCCGCTTACAGCTTTGCTAAAAGTGAAAAATCGCAGTGGCTGCTCTTAGCCAATTACTCTAACAACAGAGCTTTTCTTAATAACATTCCCCTCCCCTCAGTTTTATATCTGTATATGCCTTCAAAGTATTTTATCGCGTCTGTAGGTTTGCCATTTATCAGCCTAAATTGGATGAATTACAAAACTTATTCTTACAAAATCTATCTCTCACCTGTGGGTATCGGATTTGATCTGGCTAGGCAAATATACGGACCTGCAATGTTTTACACAAAATTTGATTTTAAAGTCCAGACCTATATGCATGAAAATCGTGTAATAGAGGACGACCGTTTGTTTTATGAAGACAAAAGATTTGAAGTTGGCTTAAAGAGTTTTCTTTCTAAAAAATTTCAACTCAGCATTGGAGCAGGCTATAGTTTTGACAGAAAAATATATCAGGCCGAGAGCATTTTTGATGCTGGCATAACAAAGCAAGATCTTGGAAAAGATGTTTATATGTCCACAAAATTAACAGTTAATTTTTGAACAACAGATGGATACAAAATAAACAATGTTGAAATCTTAAAAGATTTTTTTGGCTGGTGTACTGTTTTAAATTTTACTATGCTCATATTGGCAACAATTGTTCTTACTGTCTCTGATGGTAACGTTATGGTAGAAATCATTTTAAAAGCTTGCCATGATTTCTTTTTTTTAGATCCTCTTCACTTTGTTCTAAACTTTTAGAAGATTGGTTTTCAAAATAACTTCTTACCATAATTGTCAAAACCAGTGCTACGGATGCCATTAATATAATTTTTAAAGCTTCAAACATATTGATCTCCTCACCTACTAAATCCTAACTTGCGACCGCGGATTTTCTTTTCTGGTGTTTACGTGAATGCTCTTTTTTATCTTTACGCCTACGAATAGACCTCTCTAGCTCATTTATAACAGTTGAAATTGCAAAAAACGGCTTTTCTGACTTCACATCAAAATGCTCATGGATTCTTTTGTAATCAAAATGCAGTCCTGCTGTGAAGCTGTTTTTTTCTTTTGATATGCTCATTTTTGCTTTTACTTGATCAGGTTTAAAATTAAAGTGCTTCACAATATGTTCATTGAACTTTTCTTGAGCAAAATTACTAAGTGTACCACTTTTATTGCAGTGTCGGTGTGTGATTTCTAAGTTCATTGCATCTCTCCTTTAGTTTGTAACATCTACCATTATCAACAGTTTAAAATATAGGTAAAGACGATTAAAAATATATTTAATGAAAGGTTTTATCTATTAACTAATTAGTGTACTCTTGTCTAAATACAGGAGGCAAAGTGAGTGCTTTAAGCAGTTTAAATTTAAATCACCTTTACTACTTTTGGCTAGTTGCTACCGAAGGCTCAGTTAGAAAGGCCGCTGAAAAAATTCATCTCACCCAACCCACTCTAAGTGATCAAATTAGAACTCTAGAAAAACGTCTAGGGAAAGATCTTTTTGAAAGAAAGCGCAATAGACTTCATCTAACAAAATTTGGACACCGTACTTATGAGCACTGTGCAAAGATGTTTGATGAAGGTGAAAAGATACTCTTCGACATTGATTCAGATTTGGGGGAACTTCGTTATATTAAAGTTGGCATGGTGCCAGAATTGTCCAAATTTATGATCTCAAAACTTCTCTTGCCCATTCTAAATAAAAAAACTTCATACCTTTCTATTGTTGAAGCCGAGTTTAAATCTTTAATCAAAGATTTAAATGATGGCAAAATAGATGTTATCCTTACAACAGGCCTTGAACAAAATTTAACAGGCGTGTTTAAACAAAAGATTGTCCAAAACACAAAATTTGTAGCTGTAAGTAGTAAAGATTGGAAAGGTAAGAAAACATTTCCTCAGATATTAGAGGAAATCCCTTATATTTCTTATACTCATGAAAGCCATCTTTTTTTTCAAATTCAAAGTTATTTTAAAAAAGCTAAATTAAAAATAAACACAATTTGCGAAGTAGACGATATAAATTTAATAAGTCGTTTTACTGTTGGCAGCGATGGATTTTCTATTTTACCAATCTCTTCAGTTGCCGAAGAGATTAAAAGAAAAAAATTATTTGTATTGGGTGAAATCTCGTCTATCAAATCTGAATTAAATATTGTATATAAAGATTTGAAACAAAATGTAAAAATCCTTGAAATCTTCAATGACAAATAATATGAGATTCATTGTTTTCTGTTGGATGCAGAAAACAGAAAGGAAGAGACGATGTCTTCAACTAACACTGCCTGGCTTTTTTTGATTGCAGCTGGCCTACTAGAGATTTGCTGGGTCATCGGCCTTAAGTACTCTGAAGGTTTCACAAAGCTCCTTCCCAGCCTCTTTACAGCCCTAACTATTGCCGGGAGTATGTATTTACTAGCCCGTGCAGTGCAAATCATACCTATTGGCACAGCTTATGGAGTATGGGTGGGAATAGGCGCCCTAGGAACATCTTTATTGGGTGTTTTCTTGTTTAATGAAATCTTGTCACCAATTAGAGCTTTTTTCATTCTTCTGCTTTTTGTTGCTATCCTAGGTTTAAAGTTAACAGCCAAATAAACTACAGAGTGGGAATTTATTATAACTTAACCAGTTTACCGCTGTGGCCACACTTAATTGTCACCGTTTTTTTTAATTTAAGCCGCCTTATAAAAATCCTTATCAGTAACGTCTATCTTCATTAGATTAGCCAGAAGTGAAAAACTAAGGGAACCAGCCAGCCCCTCAACCTTAGAAAACCATGCTGGTAAATACTTAGGAGGAGTGATCAAGTGATAATTATAAGACTCTTGCAAACTAAACACGTCCTCTATGCTAAGCCTTCCACAGAACAGGATGTGACAGCTGTCTAAGCTGTTGTGCTTCATTGCCCAACGAAAAAGTGTGTGAACGCGCAAAAGCCCTTCTAAATAGATACAGTCTTTTGTAAAAACAATATTTTTATCTGGAAACCCTCCACGAAAAATTCGCTGGGAGGATAGATAGCTCTCTCTTTTACTCTGTCCTTTTGAAACAAAAAATTCAAAAATTTCTACAAAAGAAGCGCCATTCAAAGCCGCATCTATTGCTAAGATTCTTAGCGCTAGCCTCGTGAGTCTTCTTATGTCCATTCCTCCAGTGATGACTTCTGAAAAGGTTGCAAGACCCTCCTGGGTTTTTAAGGTTCTAAGAGAACCCCGGCCAAGGCATTTAAGGATCATTTGTTCTGTCCCGTTTAATGATGTTAAAGAATGAGTCATCACTTCATGATAAAAGAGCTGTTTAAAATCATACTGAGTAAAATGAGCTCCAGCTCTTAGCTTAATTGTTTTTGCAGTTGCAGTTGCCTTTGCTGAAAGGTCATTTGTCACAACAACTTCTGGCCCCGCCCCTTTAAAAACACCCTCAATTCTTCTGTCCATGTATTTTTTAATATCATAAGCGTCAATATTAGCTTCGGGGGCTTTTATATATGGAGGTGTAAATTCTATAGCAACCCTCACCAATTCCTCTGCTGAATCAATGATGCTCTTTTTAGAGCCTGGCAATGGACCGCCCGGCACACCAAAGATTCTTTTTGAGTGCTCAGCAAATTCACACTTCCCAATGGAGTGATTAAGATCAATCGCATCAATATAGCTTTTGATAGTTTCCCTGGTAAAGACTTCCATAGGATCGTGAGCTGTAAACGAATTTAAAAGCTTTAAGAGAGCTGACTTCTGATCTGAATAATCAACTTTATTATATTCAATCTGAGGCAAAGCGATGCGTCCCTTTTTATAAGCCGACAAAAACTCTTCTTCAGCTTTTAATGGCCAGCTTAAATTACCCAACAACTTTACACTTGAGCTGATGTCATAGGCCTTGTTGTTGATTTCAATGATTTTACTAATTTCTTTCAATTTTAAAACCTCTCCACATTAGTTTTCGGAGGTTTTTACTAAAAAAATTAACGTGAACAACTTCGGGCAGAACACACTTAATGCTGGCTAAATTTGACGAGACCCTTGGCCAAGGTCTGTGTACGTTGGTTTTTATCAATCAATATCTTTAAGACTAAGCCTTACAAAATCTACCGGGCAAACAACGCCTACTAATTTTTTAGTGTTTTGTTCAATAACCCAAACTCTGGGATCTCTCATCTTCTCTATTTTACTTAAGGCATTTAAAGCTGAATCCTGCGCATCGACCACTGCCTCCACCGGGCTGCAAATGTCTTTGATCAATTTTTCAGGTGCTTTAAGAAACTCTTTTTCTAATAAAAGATGAGTTACTTTTCCAATTAGTTTTTGATTTTCATCCACAATAGGATGCACTGAGTGTCCATACTCGGAGAGTTTATCTAGAGCCTCTTTTAAATTCATATTCTCTTCTGCAAAATGAATTTCATTTGTCATGATCTCTTTAACCGCTGTGATTGAAAGGATATTAACAGATATGTCACTTACAAACTTTATTCCTTTTCTCCTAAGTTTAAGTGAGTAAACAGAGTCTCTAAATAAAATTGACGAGACCTGATCAGCAAGTACACAAGCAAGCATCAAAGGCAAAATGATAGAGTAGTTTAAAGTCATTTCAAAAAGAATCACAATAGCTGTAAATGTTGCCCTAGCGGTTGCAGAGAACATAGCCGCCATCCCAACTAATGCATAAGCACCATACTCTGCAGTCATTTCAGGAAAAAATTGATGAACAACAAAACCATAAGCCCCGCCCAGCATAGCCCCTATAAAAAGTGAAGGTGCAAAAACACCCCCTGAGCCACCGCTGGCAAGCGTAATGCTTGTGGCAAACATTTTTAAACCAATTAAAAGCAACATAAGTGAAAACGCACTCTTTTGTTGTAAAGCCTCTGTAACAGACTCGTAACCCACACCGTAAATTTGAGGATAGTAAAGCCCCAGCCCTCCAATGATCAATCCTCCGACCAATGGTTTGACCCAAAAAGGAATTTTGAAGTTGTCAAAGAAATCTTCAAATCCGTAAATTAGCCGAATAAAAAAAGTTCCAAAAACCCCCGCAAGGACTCCAAGAACTAAATAAAAAACCAGTTCATTAGGTGTTGTTAAAACTGTGTGTGGCACAATAAAAGTAGGCTCATTTCCAAGGTAGTACCTAGACAGCATTGTTGCAAAAACAGCGGAGATGACTAATGGAACAAACGATTTGGTTTTCAACTCTAAGACAATAATTTCTATTGCAAAAATAACTCCAGCAATAGGAGTGTTAAAGGTTGCAGCGATTGCTCCAGCAGCGCCACACCCTACTAAAGTTTTGACGAGTTTAGGGTTGAGAGCCAACAGCTGTCCAACTGAAGAGCCAATAGCCGATCCAATTTGCACAATTGGGCCTTCTCGCCCTACTGAACCACCTGAAGCAATAGTGATACTTGATGCTAAGGCCTTAAAGGCCACCAGTCTTTTTCTCATATAACCATTTTTGATCATGACTGCTTCTATGACTTCCGGCACACCATGACCCTTGGCTTCTTTTGCAAAAAAATGAGTGATCAATGTTGAGATTAAAAAACCTACCGGCACAATCAAAAGCATTAAGTATCCACGAGTGTGGTTTAAGGGAGAAACCAAATGCCAATCAAATCTATGATACAGTATAGAGTTTTGAAGCAGTCCTATTAGGTACCGAAAACCAATAGAGGAGTACCCAGTTAAAACTCCGACTACAATTGCTAAGCCGTTTACATAAAAAATATCTTTTCTGGATAAGGGTGTGAGGTAGTTTTTAAATAACATTTGCCAAGATTTTGGTATTTCGCGAATAGCAGACTTAGTAATTTTTTGAATATCCATAACCATTAATCCACAGATTGAGGTTCAGCTGTCATTCGGAGGCCAAACGCACTCGCTTTAAGCCATTTCAGGTCTATATAAAATCAGGTAAGGATGCAAGGGCCTTGCATACTCTAGAAAATGTTTTATCTACAAAAACTTAGTGCACATTAATGCGCCTCTAGAGCCTGAGATTTTAAATTTAGAAGTGTCCGTTACTGGAGTCGTTGCTTGGATCTTTTCTTTCTCTATAATTCTTGTGATGTTCGCTACTGACTTGGGCAGCCAAAACTCATCAGCTATCCTAGCATCACGGCTTTTGTCAGCCACCTTTCCAGATATATAAGAGCCCGCAACAACTTTTTGGAGATCAGTTAGATTGGACCAGGAATTCTTAAAGCTAAAAACTCCCATCAAACCACGCGCTTTCCTTGCTAAAATATCATAGGCACTCGATGCCTTGTCTAAACTAAAGTCTTTAGCAGTGAAATCTTTAGCAAAGTTTCCTTTTGATTTTTTAATGCCACTGTCGACAATTTCTAAAACATCATTTACAGATTTAACAGCTTCGTCAAATTCAGCACCAGATCTTTCAGTAATCACACCATTATCATCATAGAGTTTAAGAATATCATCTTTGTTTAGATAACCCTTCTTCGCAATTTCTTGCCCCATCCTTAAGAAGAGTCTATCAGCATTAATTAATATGGCTTCCCTTGCCAGCTTCTCTCCTTCAATCAACCATCTGTCTGTGATTTTTCTTAAAAGTGACTGGTCATTTTCAGAAAGGTTGTTAATATAATCTTCAATTTTCATACCACTAGGAACTGCAGCTTTTCCCCACTCATCAGACAAACCATTTCTTAAGATAGACTCCTGAACCATCTTAGTGGCTCTGTGCATATCATTACTTTTACCCGCATCGTCTCTGGCACCTAATGTAACCAACTGCTGCGCAACGTAACCACCCGTAAGAATCGCAACATTTCTGAGTACAACTTCTTTAGTGTAACGGCTGTCCTCAATGTACTCGCCAGATCTTAAACCAGCGTAGTGGACAAACTGATCACCGATTAACGAAACGCCTTCTATAATTGATAAAAACTTCGGCCTTACTCTATCACCAAAGTAAACCTCAGAAACAATCTCATGACCTGCTTCATGGTAGGCTGTTAAAACTCGGTCCAGATCTGTTTTTTCTATATTATCATGCTTTTGACCTACTGGTATTTCAACTAAGATTTCCTTACCTGAGGGTATAGTTAACTTAATTTGTCTTGATACATAAACTGCATCAAGCTCAGTTTTAAGCACCGGCTTATCAATAACTTCCAAAATCACTTCTGTGTTATTTTCAATCTTTTCAATAAGCAAACTTGATTTTATGCGGTCAATGATAGAATCACGAACAAACCTATCAATTGAAGCCCCTTGATAAGCGTGATCAAAACCATCTTTTTCAATCATTCCGAAAAGATTAAGAAGGTCTTGTTCACTTGCAAATGCGATTTCCCAACCTCTCTCACTTGTTTTGGCTTTCAATGAGTCTAAACCTTGAGAAAGTTTTAACTGAGCAATCTGTCTTTTACTTGAATACTGAAGAGGACCAAAATGATAAATGTTTCTACCAAGTCTTGCCAAGAATGCTTCAGAAAAATTTTCTTTTAAAACTCTCTGCTGAAGGCTTTCGTTGTTCATGAAAACTCGAAAAACTTCATTTAACGCACGTTCATGAACATCAGTAGGCAAATCATTTGGTATAGCATCATAAATCTGTTCACCCGCATTTCCTGTTAGCACAATTGTGACGTTTTTCATTGATCGGGGCTTGCCATCAGAAAAACCAGTGGCAACAGATTCTCTTAAAAGCTCATACAAGCCTTTTAAAAGTTCTTTGGGCGCATTGGCAGCCTCATCAAATATAAAGGCAATGTTTCCATCTTTGGCCCTATCGTAAGCCTTCATAAAATCTGAAGAAATTGCATTTTTCCTAGCATCAACCGATCCTAAAATTTTTGCTTCTAGAGCTTCTAAAGACCTGACTCCATTAAAATCAATTATAACAGGTTTTTCGGATTCGCCGTATCTAGCTTTTACATACTGTTTTGCTGTTTCAGTTTTACCCGTTGAGGATTTTCCTAAAAAAGCAAGCACTGTAGCAGGTCTTTTTGACTCTCCAGAATTTTTAGAAGAGCTTTCTGAAACTAGAGCAGATTTTATGAGTTCATCAACAATGTGTTCAACGCCAAAAACGTTGTCTAAAATCTGCTGTCTCATAGAAACAATTTCTTCAACTCTTTGATTTGAGAGAGCCTTAGGTGGTACATCTTTTAAAGTTTGAGAAATCAACCTTCGAAAACGGTAAACTTCATCCGAGCCTTTAACTTTTACATTAAAAACTACACTCACAGCACCATTTTCATATTTATGAAGATCTATAGAAATTTCTTGTTTAACGCCTAAAGGTCTGATTTTTTGCGACTGAAGAGCTGAGTAAATTTGATCAAATATGAAACTCTCGACTCTGCCTTTTATAGGCCTAGCATTTTCTGAAGGTATATAATCGTAGGTTGTTACAAACTTAGTGAGTTCATCTGAAATTTGTACGTCATAGCTTCCCAAACTACCTTTGGATCTAGACAAGTCTAGACTTAGTTTATCAGCTACGATTTTAGCAATGCTTACCAAGCTTTCAGGACTCAAAGGCTTTAAAATGTGAAGCCTGTGGTTAGGAATACGGTTTAACCACTCCTCTGACGTGCCTGGGGAATCTTCACCAACCGGGTTGTTTTTTTCGCCGTTCCCCTCAAGTATCGACTGCCTAAGAGCAGTCTTGTCTTTCGAAACTAAATCGTAATTTTCCATCAGCCTTTCATAAGAAAGTGGCTTGCCAATTCTTGCTCCATTTTTCTCTCTGGATTCCAAAAGACTGATGCCTTCATTGGTTGCAAATATAAAGGTCACTGGCACTTCCATAGAAGTCACTGCATTTGGCCCCTGACCGGGGTTATTGATAGTGAATATACCGCGTTCCATGGCTTGCTTTAAAACATTGTCTTTGATGGATTTAGGAATGTTGTGGGCTTCATTAACAAAAACCACCGCTTTGTCCGCACCTTTAGAGGCGAGCAAGCCTTTTTCACTTTTCCACTCAGGATTTTGATTAACAACAGTTCTCTCTTTGCCTTGGGAGTCTATTTCTGTGCCAAGTTGATAGCGACCACCTGAATGTTCAACTAAAAATTTAAGTAGAGCTGGCATTTCGCTCGATCCAACATAACCTTTGGCTGAACCAAAGTAAGTCCATGCCTCAGCTTTGTTTCGAATATTCATTCTAAACATATGCTCGTTGTGAGCCCCGGCCCTTTTGTGTAAAGCGTCCACATAAGCTTCTGCAATTGTGTCTTTACCATTACCAGGAAGCCCAATTAAGTAAAAAAGTTCTGGGGCTTTGCGTTCACCATTTGTAAGCATGTCTTTGAGATACAGATCCCTCATAGATTTAAGAATTTCGTCTTGTCCAACAACTTCTTTACTCATACTTTCATAAAACTGATCAACCCCGATTAAAGCAGACTTATGGCTTTTACTTTTACGCTCAGCGGAATCTGTAGTTGTTAGAGTTTCAGTCTTTGTAAAGGATTTTAACTTGTTGTTGTGAGCTGTATTTTTAAGATGAAGAAGTGTTCGTAAGACTCTGTCGTCAGTTTCTTGAGAAGAAACAGCCCAATGAGCCCATTTTGCAAAATCCACTAGCAAAGGCAAATCTCTATAAGTTCCCAGCAAGTTCATCAAACGAATCAACACAGTTACAGTTTCTTCGATTTTAACTATTGAGTTTCTTTCCATTAAGTTTTTATGATCAGGAAGTCTTTCAATTCTTCTAACAACAACATCATAAGCTTCTTTGGTCGGGTAAGACTTTATCATTTCAAAGGCGCTCTCTAATTTATCAAGGCCTACTTCTGTATGAAGGACGATCAGTTGTTTTTTGTATTTTTCAATAAATTCAGGGCTGGGATCATCAGCAAATGTGTCAGCTGAAACAAGCATTACCGATAACAAAACCAACCTAAAAAAAATCAAGCTCATAGCTCTTTCCCCTATTTGTAAAAAGAGGATTTCTCATCTTTGCCACCAGGTGTCAAAAACCAGTTTTAGCTATGAAATTATTCCGTATTTAAGTGAATTTAAGGCAGTGATCGGGATCTGACCGGCTTAAGCCATAAAATTTCTTATAGGCCCTTGAGTTGCAAACCCGATTTATCCATAAAAGCCTTTAAATACAGCATCTTATATGGGTAAGAGCAGGCCTTCACTGGCACTAGGTTTTCATGATTATTATATTAGGATATGAAAATAAAGCATATTCATATTATGAATGCTGCTTAAGCATGGATTTAGTTGTTAATAAGTCGGGTAACTTTAAATGAAATCAATAAAAAAGCTCAAGATAGAAAGTGGTGAAATAACCTCTGATCTAGCTTTACAGTGGTTCAAGCAGACAGACTTCACCTCAATTCCACCCTACTTTCTCACTCACTGGAAAACTAAAAAATCTTTTTTCTTTTTTAAAGGTTCTTTGTTGGCTTTTGAAAAAACAAAAAGACAGTTTATAATAAGTGGTGAACCTGCCGTGATAGAAGAAGTCAATGTGACTTCTTTATACAAAGCTTTTTTAGATCATGCGCACAAAAACAAAAAAAAAGTCTGCGGTTTTTATGTTGGCAAATCTTGGCAGAACGATTTATTTGAAAAACGTCCCCTCGGCACAAGTTTTAGGATAAACCTTGATACTTATAATTTAAAGGCCTCTAAAGCTAAAGAAGTGAGACGCTCACTTAGAAAAGGCGCTTCTAATGAATACAGTATTGTTAAATCTTCACAAATTGATTTTGTGAAACTAAAAGCTCTTTTAGACAAGTGGAAAAGAAAAAAACTTCCCGTAAAGTTAAAATTCTTTCTCTCCCAGCCGCAAAAAAACTCTCCAACAGCAGAGTTTGAAAAATGGTACGTCATTGAAAAGACCGGCCAGTACTTCGCCTTTTGCAGCACACTTCCCTACTGGCATGAGGGACATGAGGGCCTCTACATTGATCACTTGGTTTATGATCCCCTAGCAGAGAAAGATGCTTTATCTTTTTTAATTTCATCATTGATTGGAAAGTTAAAAGTACAGGGTGTCCATGAGATGAATCTTGGTCTAAATCCTTTTGCGAAGGTCGCTCCAAAAAATTTGATTGGAGGTTTGTTCTACAGTCTTTACCATACACCTGTTTTGTACCGCCCCAAAGGTCTGCACTATTTTAAAAGTAAATTTGCCGGTGAAGAAGAGTCTGAGTTTTTCTTTTATGAAAAACAAAATGGTCCGCTCATAAGTTTATTGGGAATAACTAAGGCAGCTCTAAAGAGATAAGCTGCTTTCTTAGATAAAAAAAATACTTGTAGAAAAAAGCATAAAACAAAACATATTAAGACTGCACCCGCCCGTTTTTAATGTTAAACACCTATATAACACAATGAAGGAGTTTAAATGTCAGTTAAAGCCTACGCGAGCCAAGGAAATGAAAAAAATCTTGAACCAATTGAAATTGAAAGAAGAAAGGTTGGCAAAGAAGATGTTGAAATTGACATTCACTACTGCGGCGTTTGCCATAGTGACATTCATCACGTCGAAGGGGATTGGGGGGACGCACCAAGACCAGCAGTCCCCGGTCATGAAATAGTCGGAGTCGTTAAATCGGTCGGAAGTGACGTTTCAGAATTTTCTGAAGGAGACAGGGTTGGAGTGGGATGCTTTGTAGACTCTTGTCAGACGTGTCATCATTGTGAAGCTGACCACGAACAGTACTGCGCTGACTCTACTCAAACCTACGGCTCTGAAGATAAAATATCTGGTGGGCACACTTTAGGTGGCTACTCAGCAAAAATAGTTGTGAATAAAAACTTTGTCTTAAACATTTCTGACAAGCTAGATTTTAAAAAAGTAGCTCCTCTTTTATGTGCTGGAATCACAACCTACTCACCCCTTAAGCATTGGAACATTAAAAATGGTGACGTTGTAGGGGTCATCGGTCTGGGCGGGCTTGGTCATATGGGTGTAAAGATTGCCGCAGCGATGGGCGCTAAAGTGGTGATGATCACAACTTCAAAATCTAAAAGTGATGATGCTAAAAAGCTTGGTGCTGATGAAGTTCTCATCTCCAAAGACGACAAACAGATGGAGAAGTACGCAGAGTCTTTTAACTTTCTGCTCAACACCATTCCTGTTAAGCACGATATGAATCCTTATATCAAACTTCTCAAACCAGACAGCACCATGGTTTTAGTCGGTGCAATTTCCGATTGGGAGCCACTTGAAGGAGCACCTATAGTTCTAAGACGCAAATCTGTTGCAGGATCATTAATTGGTGGAATCAAGGAGACTCAAGACATGCTTGATTTTTGTGCCAAACACGAAATTCACCCAGAGACTGAGCTTATTAATGTTCAAAAAATCAACGAAGCTTTCAAACGCGTCAAAAGTAATGACGTAAAATACAGGTTTGTCATGGATATGAAGACTCTCGGCTGATCCCACACTTAAAAGTCATTGTTCACTGACATCAAGTGAGGTAGATAAAATTCTTATTATTATTTTTTATACAAGACGCGCTACAAAAACCTGCTATAATATTTTGCCATATTCAAAACCTAAGTGATTTTTAATCTTTTTTGCCACAAATCTAGAGTCTAATTGAGAAGACCCTTGTCATTTGAAACTTTCTTAATATAAAATTTAAAAATGTTAACTCCAGCATTTTGGCGAAAAAAGCTTAAGCCTTATACTCGCAAATCCAATTCACTTGCTACTTGGCAGATTCTATCAACAATAGTTCCATTTGTACTTTTATGGGCCGGTTATCTTTACTGTGTTCAAATTTCTTATTGGTTTGTATTTCCCTTCCTTATACTGATTAGTTTTTTTATTCTTCGCATGTTTGTGCTAATGCATGACTGTGGGCACAACTCTCTGTTTAAATCACAGCGCGCCAATCATATTGTAGGTTTTTTACTGGGAGTCTTAACAGCGATGCCTCAATTTGTGTGGTCTAAAAACCACGCCTTTCATCACAAAACCAATGGCGACTGGGAAAAGTATGGCGGTGTTTTTAACATTATGAGCACTGAGGAATACTCCAAGCTCACTAATAAAGAACAGCGAAAGTATTGGCTTTTACGCCAACCAGCCATTCTTATTCCTGGCGGGTTTTTATATGTACTCTTTAATCCTAGGTTCAACTGGATACTAGGAAATTTAACCATGCTTGCAAAGATCCTCCGCCCACTGCTGACTTTGAATATTTCTAAAGCTGTCCAAACTGCTAAAAAATGGGAAACAAAATATTGGAAAGGTAAACAAGACTACCTGCATATGACTTATAACAACCTAGTTCTCATCCCTATTTGGATCATTATGTGCATGTTATTTGGAACTACAGAATTTTTTCTGCTTTATGTTGCTTCTGTTTCATTAGCAGGCTCATTAGGGATCTTGACTTTTGCAGTTCAACACAATTTTGAGGACGCTTACGCGACAGATACAGCTCAAGTTAATCATTACAGGGCCGCCCTTGAAGGAACAAGTTTTCTTATATTACCAAAGGTTTTAAATTGGTTTACAGCAGACATTGCATACCATCATCTGCATCATCTATCTACCGCAATACCAAACTACAGGCTGGCTGCCTGCCACAGAGAATTTGAACACCTCTTTGTTGACGTAAAAAGAGTGCACCTCCATGAGCTGCTCTCAACATTTAGATATCAACTCTGGGATCCAAATGAAAAAAAACTGTTTGAAGGCGCTCCTTCCTAGTCAACATTGCTTGTCCTTAAATACGTTTACGCCTAGAATGCACTCATTGGAGTGTATTTGGCTGTGGTAAATCGTGATCAAAATGAAAAACTTTTATTTTTTGTAGAGCTGTCCTCTTGTTTGCAAAAATATGGAACCGGTTCCAATGATTTAGAAGCAGAGCTCTCAAAGCTTGCCACAAAACTAGAGCTTCGGGGCAACTTCATGGCCACTCCAACAGCAATCTCAATGACTTTGAATGATTCTGACGGAACTCTAATGAATCAAATGACAAGGGTTTACCCGGGCGGAATTGATCTATTCAAATTAAATGAAGCAAAAAAAATAATTGATGAGGTCCACGCAGATCAAACAAATCTCAAAGAGGCTGTTAAAAAACTAAAATCTTTAGAAAGTAATTTTTTGCAATACGGAAGCGGTTTAAAGTTTTTAGGATTTCCACTCACCTCCAGCGGCCTAACCTATTTGTCAGGAGGAAGTTTCCAAGATCTCCTTGCAGCTTTTTTTACAGGTCTTGTAGTTGCTTTCCTTGTTTTCAAACTAAACACTAATAAAATTGATGCTATAAAAGAGACTATCATCGCTTTGGTTGCAACACTTTTTGCCTTTTTTTTGAAAGCAAATTTTTCAGAATTAAACGTGCAAATTATAGTGATGACTTCTTTAATTGTTTTGATTCCTGGGCTTAGTCTAACTATTGCCATTGCCGAGCTTGCGAGTAAGCACTTGGTCTCAGGTACTGCTAGATTAATGGGAGCCCTGGTCGATTTTGGGAAAATAACAGCAGGCATAGTAGCCGGTTACTACGTTGCTGCTAACTTTAACATTTCACAAGGTCAGCCAGCTTTACAAGTTTTGGATTTTAAATATGAAATTTTGGCAATTGTTATTTGTGCACTCTCTGTTGCCATTATTTTTAACGCTGCAAGAAGAGACATCGCTTGGGTTGTGGTAAACTGTTTAATTACAATGATTATACTTAAAGCAGGACACGTGCTTTTCGTAAACAACGTAGCGGTATTTATGGCCGCACTTTCTGCAGGACTGATCAGCAATATTTATGCAAGATACTTTAGAACCACCTCAGCCACACTTTTACTCCCAGCGATTATATTTTTAGTTCCTGGTTCTATTGGTATGAAAGGCCTGCACCTTCTTTTGGAGCATCAATACGTTTTAGGAGTTGAAGAAGTTTTAAAAGCAACCACCGTTGCAGTAATGATCGTAGTTGGGATTTTCTTTTCTGAAATCATTGCTGATCCTAACCCTAGAAAAGGCCGCATGGTCGGATAGTGACAGCTGTTTTACAAAAAGGAGGGCCTATGTTTCCTAAAGATTTATACATCGATCTGGGCACGGAGAACACTCGTATTTACGCCAAAAGAAAAGGGATTTTGTTAAATCAGCCCACAATCATTGCTCACTCTAAAAAAATAAACTTAGAAGTCACTGGTGAAGCTGCAAAAAAAATGATTGGGAGAGCTCCTACAAATTACTCCGTTCACAAACCAATGCAGAAAGGGGTTGTAAAAGATTTTGAATATGCAAAAGACTTACTTACAAATTTTCTAAAAGACGCTAAGAATGAAATGCTTTTTTCAAGATCGAGAATTCTAATTTCACTTCCCATTGAAGTTGATAAGGAAGAAAAAGAAATGTTTAGAGCCCTCGCCTACGAACTTGGAGCCGGAACTGTTCATCTTGTCAGTGAACCAATGGCGGGAGCTGTAGGCACTGGAAAAGATATCTTTTCTAAAAAACCTTCTATGTTTCTTGATTTGGGTGCAGGCACATCAGAGATTATAGTTACAGCTAATGGCAGAATTTCTTATTCAGAAGCTGTTAGAGTTGGAGGAAATGACATCAACTCTGCCATCATTGAGGTTCTAAAGTCTGAACATCATTTTAGTGTCGGGGAACAGACAGCTGAATTCATAAAAAAAGAAACCGCGGTTTTAGACTTGAATTCAATTGAAGCGAGAACTTGCAAAGCCTCTGGATTAAATCTTAAAACAGGTTTTCCAGAAAATCGCGTTGTGGATTCTACCATGATTCAATCTGCACTCATACCAACTTTCGACAGACTATCAAAACTTTTGTGTGACAAACTAGATCAGTGGCCATCAGAGATTATTTCTGATGTAAAAAAATCAGGAGTCATTGTTTTTGGAGGAGGTTCACTTATTGGTGGTACAGCTCAACATTTCTCTAAAATCTTTGACGCCCCTTTATCAGAGCCAACAATCCCCTTATGTCGGTAGCAATTGGTGGTTCAAAAATTCTAGACAATGATCAGCTTTTTAAAAACCTTAAACTCTAATGTATTGATATTCTAACGGTTTTAAAGTGTCTTAAAAAGTCACATTTTGGGTTAAAAAGCCAATTTTAATTGCTGTAAAAAAACCTGGTGTTAAACTAACCGCAGAATGAACAATACAATGATTATAGGACCATATTTATTTATTTTGCGAATCAATATAGCGGTGCTTTGGTTTATTTTTTCTCGCGGATAAAAAGACTCCTTTTACTCCGCAAATCAATAAAAATTAAAAATTAAAAATTAAAAAAACCTATTTAAGGAGAGCCTTATGAACAAGTCCAAAGAACTTATTATATCGAAAAATGACCATGAAACTTTATCCGTTCTTGTTGGAAACCTAGAAACAGACACTGGGCTTCTTATACAGGAGGAGTTAGACCGCGCAACTTTAGTTGAGGATGAGAGCCTTCCTGAAAATGTTGTGTCAATGGGCTCGGTTGTGACTTTTGTAGATGAGTCAAACGGTCAAGAAATGACGATCAGATTACTCTATCCACACGATATGAAAATAGAAAGTGCGTACCAAAAGGTCTCCGTTCTAGCACCTGTTGGAGCCGCCTTAATAGGCTTAGGCATTGGTCACACAATCGAGTGGCCACTTCCAAACGGAAAAACAAAACACCTAAAAGTCACTTCTGTATTTAACGAGAAATAATTTTTTTTATTTAAATTCTTGTTCTAAAAATTTATTATTGTTAGTTCGATGACGGGGGTAATTTAGAGTGGAATACATTTTTAAACACAAACTGTCTTTTCTCAAAAAATACGCCCGGCTCTTAGCTATTGTTTTTTTGCTGTTTGTTTCTGTACTCTGCTTTGAAGAGGTCGTAGATGATGTGTTCTATGATCCACTTGAGGGAGATTTACAGTCAAAAGCTTTTGACAAAGGAGTAATTAATTATTTAAGTCAATTTCGCTCCCCTGCATTAACTCAAGTTATGACCGATTTTACCGCCTTAGGCTCGTTTAGTATAATGACCATCATCCTTCTCACTGCGGCCGGTGTGATGTGGAGAAATCGAAAGCATTTGAATTTAATATATTTATGCTTGGTCATTACGAGCTCAGGTCTGCTGATTCACTTCTTAAAACTTTACTTTCAACGTCCAAGGCCTGAGCAGTTGGAGCAATTGACCTACATCAGCAGTCTTTCTTTTCCTAGCGGTCACAGCTTTGCTGCCACTGCAACCTACATTTCACTAGCTTACTGCACCGGCTTGCTTACAAAAACCTTTGTCAGCGAACTCTTGATTTACCTCCTAGCGTTTATATTAATCGCTTTAGTCGGGATCTCGAGAGTGTACCTAGGCGTACACTACCCCACTGATGTAATCGCTGGGATAAGTTGCGGTGCCATCTGGGTCTTGAGCGTTAGTTTTATCTTTGAACTGGTCCGCATTTCAAAATTAAAACATCTTGAAGAATGACCTAAGCTTTAAGTTTCTAAACTTTCTGTAGCTTTTCAAAAAGTTCCGGGTCATTAAGTGCTTCAGCGCCCCCATGTGCAACTGAAAGCAGCGGGTGAGCGCTGAGCTCTGTCTTAACCCCGGTTTCTTTGGCAACTCTTTCTGGAAGCCCTCTAAGCATGGAGCCTCCCCCGACAAGCAGTATGCCATTGTCGACTAAGTCACTTGCCAATTCTGGTGGACAGGCTTCAAGTGTTGAAAAAATTATTTTTATAATCTCTTTAGCAAAGGCATCTAAGGGAGGGTAAATCATCTTTGCAGTGACTTTGAGCCTACCAGGAATACCGCTTTTTAAGTTCATACCACCAACTTCAAGCTCTAAGGGTTCGCCGCTAGTTACCAAATCGCCAACTTTAATTTTTAACTTTTCAGCAGTTTGTTCGCCAATGACAAATAAATAATTGGTTTTAAGATGATCAAGAATAGACTCGTCTAAATGTGAACCACCAATTCTCACAGCAGTTGAATTCACTATGTCTCCTAAAGAAATGATGGCGGCCTCTGATGTGCCGCCCCCAACATCCACGACCATTTTTCCATTGCTCTCCAAAACCTTTAGACCTGATCCAATCGCTGCCGCCATAGGTTCGCTGATGAGGTCAACGGTTCTTGCTCCTAAGCTGCTACCAAGCTCTCTAATAACTTGTCTCTCATGTTGGCTTATATGATGGGGAAGGGAGATCAGAAGCCTAGACTTTTTAAAAGCAGGCACTTTGTCTAATTTCTGCATAAAAAATTCAACCAACTTTAAGGTTGATTTGAAATCGGAAACCACGCCCTCTCGCAGCGGCTTTATAAGTGTGGTGTCATCTGGAGTCTTTCCTATAGTGATCTTTGAAAGACTTCCAAACGAAGAATACTGAATTTCTTTTCCAGGCATGCTTTTTGTCGTCAGCATAGTCGGCTCATTCACAAGAAAACCTCTTGTTTTTGTATAAATAAGGGTGTTTGTCGTTCCCAAATCTATATAGAATTCACCGTAATTTAGCATATACATCTCCGGGTCTTAGTCTAATATGTTACTGACTCTGGCCGCAAGGCAAGTGATTAGATTATTTAAGCTTTGAGAGCCTAAATAAATTGAGCTTGCCCTTTTTCTTAGTGTCAATGGCAACTATGGGGTGCCCCTGCTCATCAAAGACCAACCCTTCTGGCTGTTTTATTGCCTTAGGAAATCTCCAGGCTTTTAAGGCTTTGAGGTTTTTTTGATCTGGTGAGAGTTTATTCCCTAAGCTTACAATCATTCTTTTTTGATCAGACAAAAGGTAGAGATTTCCCGCAGTATCGACGTTGATGCCGCTTGCATCTTCGATTAGGTTTTCATCTTTTTTATTAAATCTCATAACTTTAACAGCATCATAACCCCTGCTCGTTTTTTGCGTAGAAAACACACCACTCATTTCAATTGAAAGGGCCGGTGAGTAGCCCCTGGGCTTTTCACCCCTGGGTGCAAACTCAAAAAGACTGATTAGATTTTTTTCTTTAAGCCCGAGAAAATGTCCATTGCTCAAAAGCAGGAGACCTTCCAAGCCTGAGTTTTTATCAGAACCATCTTTTTTAATAAAACTCGAAAGGTCTAAAGAGACAGTCTGCTCTATCCTTTTGAGATCTGAAGAAATAACAATCAACATTGACGGGTTTTCTTTAATTAAAAAAACTCGGCCGCTATCATCAGAATAAATTGACTCCCATTCAGACTGCTCTTTCGGTTTAGGTTTAAACAAAAAAGCCAGGTCTGTTTCGGTGGCCTGCAAAGTTTCTCCTTTGCTGCGGTCGTTGCTCCATTTTATAGTGACGATTAAAAATTTTCTGTCCCCTACAGCAAGAAGCTCTTTTTCTTTAGTTTCAGGATGTGTTCTCCATGCCAATCCTGAAATTTCAGGTAGCTGAATGTGATAAGACTCAAGAATTTCAAGTTCTGATGGACTCTCCAGAGTTTTTACAGAAAGTTCACTAGTTGAAAAACAGCCGCTCAGTCCAATCACGAAAAAACTTAAAAAAACTATTCTCATCAGCCGCGCTCCTCATAAACTGTTTTGCAAGGCCCTCATCACAAAGACCTGCCAGCTCTGTTTTGTGACAGTTCATTTCAAAATGCAGCAGTTTTCGCTACACTTCATACATTTATTTTATATCTGACTCAAAATAAGGCGCCTTGACTAAAGTAAGCAATTTAAAGGTTCGATTAGTAACTATGAAAACAATGAAAAGAAACTATAAAGAGAATGGCTCGGCCCTAATAAGCGTTATTATCGCAGGTTCTATCATGAGCGTTATTCTTTTGGGCGCCTCACAAATGATTGAAAGACAGAGCCAGTCCACTGCTTTTTTAGAAGATAGGCTTTCCAAAGTTGATTTTCAAGGAACTCTTATGGGCAAACTAAGCGATGAACTTGCCTGCACCAACACCATTAACGGCCTTCGGGTTGAGTCAGAGCAAAACCTAGCTCGGATTCTCGAAAAAGATGGTTCAACAGCATACTCTAATAATAGTAGCGGTGTGAACAATGCTTTAAGTAGTTTTAACAAGCTTTCTATAAACCAAATAAAGCTCATAAATGTTTCAACAGCAAATGCCCCTGACCAGTCAGGTGATATGAAAATTCGAGTTTTTCCTGTTAGACAGCGCACAGGGGGCGGGCCACAAGAGCTTGCACCTTTCGATGTCTCTATACGTGTTCGAACTGACAGCTCCAGGGCCCTAGCTTATTGCAAGGCCTATGGTGATGGGAGTGGACTTGGAGACTGTGGCACAGTTGAAGAAGGGGAAGTTCGAAGTTCTACATCAGGACCAGCGACTATTACCGAGCTTTGCATAAATGCAATATGGGCTGTTGTAAGTAGAACTGTGGCTAGCCCTCCAGCTCGCTCTAGATGTGGCCCGGCTTCTTTTTACAGTGCGACTTTTGGACGATGCATTGATAGGGGCCGTTAGTCCTATCGGCCTAAAGGCTGTAAATACACTCCGGGTTACCCTGTAGCCTCACTTCAAAGTACAATTAGACCGTGTCTAAACCAAGAATAGAACAGCTAACTGGCGTGCGCTTTTTTTGCGCTGTTCTTGCTATGGTTTCCAACGCTTGTTTGTGGTCCGATGTCGACCCTGGTTTTGCGCAAAAAATTGATTGGGGATGGTTTCAGGGCTTTATTTACGCCCCCTTTAGAGTTGATGTCTTTTTTATGATCAGCGGATTTTTACTGTTCTATCTTTACAATGATTTGCTCTCTGAAAAAAAAGTTTTAACTTCAGTTTTAAAATTTTATTATATCAGGCTTGCGCGCATCTACCCTCTTCATGCACTCATTTTATATGGCATTTTAGGCATCGAGCTTTTTGGTCTGTGGAGGGGAGAAATCTACAACAGCGGTCTGTACCCTCACCGTGTCCAGATACCTGGCAGTATCATGGCAAATTTCACTTTGACTCAAGCCTGGGGTTTTCATGAAATGAAAACCAGCTGGAATGGACCAGCATGGTCTTTAAGTGCTGAATGGTTCAACTACTTACTCTTCCCCTTTATTCTGATGTTTTTGAGGTTTTTTAAAAGTAAATTTCAAAATCTGTGCTTAATCGCGGCCTTAGTTCTGAGTTTAGGATTTCTGTTCAGTTCCTACTCCTCTCTAAATTTGCAAATAGATTATGGATTAGGAGCACTTGTTCGGTCGCTAACCGGCTTTTTAATTGGCTCCTCACTTTGTAAATTGTATTTTTTAAAGATGAAGGCCGAAGATGAGCCCTGGGATTGGGTTTTTTCAATCACTTTGATGCTCTACGCTCTCATCCTTTGTGTAAATTATGAGACCTTGAAAGTTTCGGTTACAACATTTTATGTGGCACTTCCAATTCTCATGTACTCTCTCATTCAGTCTAAATCGTTTATTAGAAATTTTTTATCCCGTAAGTTTATTATTTATCTAGGAAAATTAGCTTTTGCTATTTATATGGTTCATCAGCCTTTGTTGCAGCTGATTGGTTATCTATACCAAGACTATTTTAAGAAAATTGTACTTTTAGACAACCAATGGCTGTTGTACCTAAACCTAATTGGAGTGGTTTTACTGACTCTTATTGTGAGCGACTTACTGTACCGTTTGGTTGAAAATCCTATGAGAAATTTAATTAAAAAAAAGGTTTTTAAGTTTCTCTAATGGAATTAAAAAAACTTAATATATTTTACTACTTATTTTCTTTATTTGTTCTCATTCATTTTTCTTCTGATTTGCAAAGTTTTTTTACAATCGGAAAAACCTCTCTAAGTCCTCCTAATGTGTTCTTTTTGATTTTAAATGGACTTAATTTGTTAAGTCTAATCACCTATATTCTTTATCCAAAATCTTACCTGTTCTACGCAGGATTAAGTTTGCTTTTGGTCAACAGTTTCATCCTACTGCCACATGTTCCTAATCATGTTGTTCTACTCGTCCTTTTTTCTTTTTTCAGTCTTTTGCAAATTTTCTATTTAAAACTGACAAACCAAAGTCAAAAAATCTATCCAGCAATAAGCGCCTTGGCTTCCTGGGGCTTAATACTCGCATACTACATCTCTGCTTTTCATAAATTAAATACCGGTTATTTTGATATACAAAACAGTTGTGCCGTAGTCTTTACCCAAGAAATATTATCTTTTAAATTAAGCCCTTTTGCAGCAGGCTTGGTTATTTGCGGTTCTCTTCTTCTAGAGGTCTTGATACCAAGCCTCCTGATTTTTAAAAGAACAAGAGATCTGGGGCTACTCATTGGCATCTGTTTTCACACTCTACTGAGTTTTCATTCAGATCATTTCATTTTTCATTTTTCATTTTTAGCCTTGGTTTTGTACGTTCCTTTTTTCTCTGAAAATTTTATAGATTACATAAAAAACATGTACTTAAAAATTAACAAAAAATTATTTTTTCAAATAAATATTTTGATTGTTTCTATTGGTTTATTTTTTCCTTTTTATCTTTTTATTCTCCTAGCCGTGGTTCTAGGCATGACATATGCATTCGTGTACTTTTCTCAGGTTAGTAATATCAGAAGAAAATCATTAAATTTTAGCCTGATGGTTTTACCATACGGTCTGTTAATTGTTTTAAATGGCATGTCCCCATACCTTGGTTTAAAGACTCAAACAGACTTCTCAATGTTTTCAAATCTCAGATCTTTTGGAAATGAAAACAACCACATTTTAATGCCTCCGATGCCCATCGCAAATTATCAAACAGACGTTGTTAAAATTATAGATTCGGATCATTCAGAATTTAGATTCTACATAGGGATGTGGATCAACCGCTTAGATTTTCACCGACTGATTCACAGAACAACTAAAATTGGCAGTCATGACTTCTATTTAGTCTATAAATACCAAGGCACCACTCAACACGCTATGAACCCTGAAGAACTTCTGACTTTTTTAGCCAAAAATTCGTCCTATAATCTATTTGAATACTGGTTTTTAAAGTTTAAGCCAATACTCAAGGACCGCCCGTCTATGTGCTTGTGGTAGCCTTGTTCTAAAGAGATCTTATATTTTTTTAATATTTAGTTTTATTAAAAATTGAATCACAAACTAAACAAGCCTGGACTCATCTGATCTATCAGACAGTAACAGCGTCTCTTCTGTTGTCGAAAAGATCTTTTTGTTCACTTCCTTTAAAGTGCTGAGCATCTTAGATATTGGTTCGGTTTTTCTAAAGTCAATTTCTACTCCACGGTCACTAACAGTTATAACGGCTCCATTTTCTTTATGCACTAGCTGAAAAGATGAGAAGTCATTTTCGTAGGTAAATTCAAAAGTGGCACTTAAAAGTTTTTTGTTGTCATCCAATGAGTAGATCAGTTCTTTTAAATCATGACCACCTTCTGGAAAGCTAGAGGCTGCTTTTTCAAAAGAAAATTCAAAGCACTCATCTATTTCACTTTGAACCTCATCAAAAATTTCAACATTTTGAATCTCAAGAACTCCATTAAAAACACATTCGCTAAAGTCTTCTTCAGATTGAGCTACAGAAAAATCATAATTAAAAAACTTACAATCAAACCCACCTGTACCAGAATCATAGCTAGGTGTCTGAAAGTCTCTAGCGGATATTTCTAAATTATTTTTAGCATTGGTCGCTACAATTTCGACATGTTCCTTGATTGTCTGTTCTGCCCAGCCCGCTATGAGTCTTTCTTGGTACTCACTTGACTCCTTAGGGACTTTGTCTCTTCCCCCCTTAGTGAAACCCGGTAAAGATTTTACGTCACTGGTGTAGCTAAACGAAAGATAGGTTTTATTGATCATGCTGCTGCTCTCCTAAAAGTAGATTGTAAACTAGGTTGAGGCCCGGGAAAAGCCATGGCTGGTAACTTTTATATTTAACTGATTCACAAAGTGCTCCTAAAAGGCAAATAGCTCCAGAAACTCTTTTAGCAATTTTCATGAGTTCTTTTTTACTCTTAGAAAACGCCGCTTGATTTGATGTTTTCCGATTATCGCGTCCGCTAGAAATTGAACTTTGGGCTGCAGTAAGCTTAATACTGAGCTTCTAGTATCTTCTTTAGTAAGAGCATCCACCCCTTCCATATTAAAATAAGGGCTCTGTTACCGCACAATTGTCGGAGTAAATGGGACGAGGTTAGAACGAATTTACGAATCACTCAACAAAGAGTTGCTTAAAATTAATGCGAATAATTAAAAGCCTATTGAAGTTTAAAATTCAACATTTTAAGCTCTCAACATGTTCAATTTATATATTTTTATTTCTTTAGTCCTAGTAGCAGGATGCTCTAGCAGTTCGTATGCACACAAAAATAATGTGTGCCAGTTTCCAACTGAACCTGTTGTTATATTAGAAAAAGATGACAACCTTCTTCAATATTGGGAATATGATGATAGAGCTTTAGAACATAAAACAAATTTTCAAAATCTTAAGTTTCTCAAAACTTATAAAAAAAAAGTCAGAGCAAAAGTCAAAGATTTGAGCCAAAAGACACTACGATCAAGATCATATCACGAAGAAAAAGCAGGCGACCAACAAAACATGAGAGTCGTTGAGCCTCTTGTAAATTCGGTCAGAAAAATAAATTGCCAAGAAGCTCTCCTATTAAACCTTCAAGGCAGCCGTGTAGATTTGATTGTCACGCCCACAGAATTCATAGCGTTTGAGCTTATAAAAGGCACCAAAACTCGTCTTGTCTACTTTACATCAAACATTAAACTTAAATGATGAGAATTACCGTGGAACAATTGGGCCAAGTGTAAGTGATGCTTTTGTTTATCAAATGGAGTTTAAAGACTTTGGTCTACCAAAAGCTGTAATCACAAATGGTTTTGAAACAATGGAAATACCGTCTTCATTTTTTAAAAAACTCTCTACAAAGTTTTAGAGTAAAAACACCCTAGTTTGTAAACATCTGATTTTATTAAGAAATTAAATGGCGGGAGCTAGCAACATCTCGTAAATAATTAAAATCATTATGGTTAATTTTAGAAAAGCTTCAAAACGCTTCAAGTATTTCACTATGATAACATATGAAATAAAGAGAAGCGAGATTCAAGTCCCGTCAAAGCATACCCGTTTGTGGGGGAGCTCTACCGTTTCATTTGGAGACTATTGTTCCGCCATTACAAAACTGGCGGAATAATGGAGAAATGCCTTTCCGCCATCTTGATTTTGGCGGAGAAATGGCGGATAATATGGTTATGAGCAAATACGGTTTTTTAGAAACACACAACATTCCCTATAAGTTTGAATACACTGATCGTCTGGTAAAACTCTTAATGAGGATAGCTGAAACAAAACCATATTTAGAAGAGTATTTAGGTCAACCTCTTGAATTGCAACTCCTTAGGCAGTCAAAAATCTTAGCAATAACATACTCCAATCAAATTGAAGGCAACAAGCTAGAGGTCAGGGGTGTTACACAAATCCTAGATAGTAAAAAAACTAAAAAAGAAGATAAAGATATTCTTGAAATTAGAAATTACAGTGATGCTCTTGAATACGCTGAAACTTTATCACGTGAAAAATCAAAATTAAAAAGCCGGGACCTTTGTGATATTCAAAAGCTTGTGACAAAAGATCTTATTCCGGACTTAAAGCAATGGGGAAACATTAGAACCACTAAAGTTGAAATTGCCGATGCAAATACTGGTCAAAAAATTGATGAACTTCCTGAGCCACATTTTGTTAACGAACTACTTTCTGATTTATGGAAATGGCTTGATGACCATGCTGAAACAAACCCTTTTGTAAAAGCTTTTGCATTTCATTATATGGCCGTAGCTATTCATCCATTTGTTGATGGCAACGGTAGAACAATGCGCTTAATGCAGCACCTTTTGTTATTAAAAAATGGTGAGCATATAGCTAAATTTGTGCCTAGTGAAACAACAATTATGAAAACCAGAGATACTTACTACGCATCAATCAGGCAATGCAAAACCTTAGGGACTTTAAACCCTATTGTTGAATATTTAGCCGAGTGTTTTGCAATATCAGCTGAGCAAGTCATTAAAGATGGTAAAAAATTAGTCAAAGCAAGCATTGATAGAAAGCCCCACGCAAGAAGAGATAAGATTATTTCATTAAGCAAACAACAAAAGGAATTCACAATTCAAGATGTAATTAAAATTCTCCCGACCATTCCAAGAAGAACACTTGAAAGAGATCTAGAGACTCTAGTGAATGATAAAAAAATAAAGGCCAAGGGAGGTACTAAAGCTAGGACCTATAGTAAATAAAATTCGCAGCGTAAAACTTGCTGCAAAAAACATAGTGGACCGTGAAATAATAGCATCTGATAAAACTCAATCAGAACGAGAGACGACAAGACTCGGGGCCATCGGTGAATTTCAAGGATGAGACGTATATAAAATGAACGAGTACTAGAGAAACGAAGGCCAGAAGACTCTAGCGGAACGCCACGAAAGCTGTGATGAAAGCAGTACCATAAACCAAGAACAAAAGTTAATAAGTCTCCCGCACAGCGCAGTGAGCAGAAGTAGATCTTGGCCCTTAAGCTTTTAAATATTGTTAAAGATAGCAACAAGTAAATCTATTGGCTGGTATTCAGTTTCAAGAAACCCAGTATACGTAATTACGATTGTTGCTTTGATTGGTGTTATCATTGCAATTCCAACTTTCAAAATTATTACTATTTCATCTATTTGGATTTTTATCTATATTTTAGCTCCTTTTATAGAAGAGCCCTGGCTTAGGATAAGGTATGGTGTGGAATACGTAGATTACACAAGAAAAGTGGGAAGGTTTTTCTAAACTACTGGAGAAGAAGGTATAAACTCTAAACGAAGATAGGCTTTTAATAGAGAGCATAAATCAAGAAAGGTTTCTTAAGCACTTTTACAGAATATAGTATTACACAAATATGTAATACTATATATTTTAAAAGCTTACTAATAATCTAAAGATTCTCCAGTAAGTGCATTTGCCAATTCTTCCGACGAAGAAAGGCCTTTTGAAACTTGCTCCAAGGACTCTTTTTTTATTACATCATGAACCTGTTTAAGTGTGTAACCAGTTCCAAAAAATAGTGCTCCACTAAAAACTAATGCTGCGATCATATCTACTACATCTCTCATATTCTTCTCCTTTCTATATTTATTGTTTTAGAGGGTTGTTATTGTGTTTATTTAAAAATTCAAAGTACTCAGGCTTCATCATAAAACCTGTGAACTCATCCTTAGAAATATTTCCGTGTTCTTTAATATAAGCCTGTCGTAAATTTTCCTTTCTATCTTCAAAAGATAAAGAGTTCTCTTGAAGGTTTTTGATGTGGTCTTCAGTCACAAGACTTAAACCTATTTGCAGAAGTTCATCGAACTTGATTCTCTTACCAAAGCTTTTACTGTTGGCTTTTTTAAGATGTTTATCTGCGATGGTTTTTGATGTTTCGCTTACGCGTATGTTTGACCATTTATCATTGCACTTTTGCTTCTTAGTATTGTTTTTTTGCTTTTGCATTTTCTCTCCTTTTTGTTTTGCAAAAAAGGTTCTTTGAAAAAATCAAAATAGAATTAGAGTTTTCTTTTGAAGTTTAAATGATGTACCAGAGGGCTTTCGACCCAAAAGTTTACGCTTCATTTACGCTTCATTTACGCTTCAAACTGGGTCTACATCAAGTAGTGGGGCAAGTCGTCTTCAGATAGAATAAGTGTTGCGAAACATTTCATTCTTAAAAGGAGACAACTTAATGACGCCCCAAGATCAACTTATCATCAACCTGCCCG
>Ga0115567_10000549_pt1 | contig 36482 bp, 25 predicted proteins | sample COGITO_mtgs_1204_2_FD_88679 | JGI IMG/M metagenome (GOLD analysis project Ga0115567, IMG submission 88679) | Pelagic marine microbial communities from North Sea - COGITO_mtgs_120412 | ecosystem: Environmental > Aquatic > Marine > Epipelagic | place: Germany:Helgoland, sampling site Kabeltonne...
CTGACAATGAAGGCAAGGATTCAGCCCCCTACAACGACTCTATCCGTGTAGGGCCACCTCCGGCTCCAGCAGCGCCTGTACTTAGCAACATTTTAGTCAGTGTCTCAGGCCAGTGTGCAACGGTTAGCGGTGATGTAGTGGATATCAATGACGACCTAACATCAGTGGTTGTTGTGTTTGCTAACGGCAATGAAACTGCGGTAATTAGTCAAACGAGCTATTCAGCCACTCAATGTAGTTTGCCCGGTGGCAGCAACACAGCGAGCGTAACCGCTAGTGACCAGGCGGCTCAGACTAGTAGTGATAGCATCACATTTACTATTGATGCTGGTCAGACTGCCACTTTGACTCAGCATATCAATGCAGGGCGACTAAATTATACCAACTACGCCAATTGTTATCTCGAATACAGCACCGCTGCCTTTAAATTATTTGAAGTGTCATCAGGTGCAACGCAATGTGTATGGCAGGATAACGATGCATCTTGTTCCGGTCCGGTTCAAGCCTGCAGCGGCACAGGTGGCGGAAGCGGCGGTGGAACAGGTGGCGGCGACACATGCGTCGAACATAGCACCTATAACTATTATCACAAAACCGCAGGAAGAGCGTACAGTTCAGGCAATCCTTATGCGCCAAACTATTTCGCACAGGGCTCTGATGATGCCATGGCAGGTTCAACTTACGGCACCAACACGCTGTACTCCACTGATAATATTGTCTGGTCCTTAGGTAGTTGTCCTTAATATCCTAAGTGAGCGTAAAGGGGCAAAGCACAGCTTGGCTTTGCCCCTGTTTAATTTATTTGCTGAGTGAATATTTAAACATTGCCGTTGAAATGGGGCTGCGTCTATACCGAAGGAACAATACAGTAACTAGTTGCAAAAACTAACCATCTGAAAATAGCGCTGCGTGTTGCCAAATAAAAGATTTGCAACTAGTTTTCTAATAACGTAGTTTCAAATAATGGCATGCAGTAATCCACAAATGTTAATCATGAAATCGACAGTACATTGTTTATTCATATTATTACTGGGCGTAGCCTGCACAACACAAGCACAATGCCGCAAAACCATCCGCTGGAATAACGACAATCTGCAACAATTTGATCCAGCATATCAAAAAAATATCAGCAGCCATTTAAAACTACTCCATAAGGCAATCACTCAGCTTGATTGTCAGGTGACTTTTTTAGAAATGCCTTGGGGCAGGTCATTAGTAGAATTACAGCATGGACGTCTTGATATCATGGACGGCGCTTATAAAACAGTAGAACGCCAGCAGTTTGCTTGGTATTCAAATTTTGCCTTTGACGCCCCCTTAGTGTTATTTATGCGTACCGAAGACATTCGCAAAAATGCCATAAACAGCCTACCAGATATCCTCAAGTACCAACTTAAAATAGGCACGCAACATAATGTTATTTATAGTGATGAATTTACTCAGTTATTAAATGATAAAAACTTTGCCAGTTTAGTTTATGCCAATACTAGCCGCAAAGCGCTCTGGAATATGTTAAAAATCGGCAGAATAGATGGTGTTATATCGGAACTAACACCCGGCTTAAGTGAATTGAAAAGCCTTAATTTAAGCGCGCAAATTAGCCCAAGCGACTTTGTTATTTCTACTCAGGCGACCTACTTCATTTTCTCTAAAAAAACCGTCACATACGATTTTGTTAAGGCTGTTGATCGTGAATTACTTAAGCTCAGTAGCCAAATGCCATAAAGCCTCTTGAACAAAAATATCAGTAATAGCTGGGCAACCAAATAAAGCTCTGTTGACCTTATATTTAACCTTCCTTTTTCTGGCATAAGTCAGGTAAAAATAATAGATCCGTATCTCATTCATTCAACATGTACCGTAATGCATTGACTTTAACGGTAACAAACCGTATCTTCCCCGCCGCTATTCTAGGTGCCTATCGGTTGATGCCAAATCAATCTGGATAGGGTAAACGGGAAGTGTGGTGAGCCTAACTGTTGTTAAGTGCAAATCCACCGCTGCCCCCGCAACGGTAAAATATGTAAGCCATATTGAAGCCCGACACCGGCCTATGAACTTAGCTTTTGTACGTATGGAGCGGCGGGCTTCGTTAGAATGCATATCCCTGCGATCACTTGTCGTTTATATTTGATAAATAACCTATCAAACATGCACGCAGCGGTTTTCAGTCAAGCATCCTCTTTTATCCCCCTCTCAATCGTTTACTTTTTATAGATTGAGGAACAGTAATGAAACAACACTCACTTGCTATGGCAATCAGTGTCGCCCTATCAGCAGCGCCGGCGTTCGCTGAACAGAAAAATCAAGAAGATGAAATAGAAAAATTAGTCGTGGTATCCAGTCGTGTGGCTATGCCAATGCGTGAAATTGCCACATCGGTTTCTTTAGTCACTAAAGAAGACATAGATGCTCGCGGTTATGCTAATTTGGCTGATGTCTTAAAAACGCAACCTTCAATTGGCGTCACCAACAGTGGTGGAATGGGCTCATCCACTGCCTTGCGCGTACGCGGTGAAGAGGGTTATCGCACCTTAGTGCGTATTGATGGCGTAGATATATCTGATCCAACAGGTACCCAGGTCGGCCCACAACTGGCTCATTTACAAAGTGCTAATATAGCCCGTGTTGAAATACTCAGAGGTTCACAAGGTTTGGCTTATGGCGCTGATGCAGGTGGTGTAATCAACATCTACAGCGGCACACCTTCAGAGCAGTTTTCAGGTGATATTAGCGGCACATTCGGACGTTATAACACGCAAAATCTAGCAGCGAGTATGGGCGCTAATAATAAAGACTTCGATTATTATATCGCTGCGTCAGATTACCAAACCGATGGGTTTAATTCGCGCTTAGACGATACCAGCCAAGATAAAGATGGCTATGAAAACACCACTATTCATTCTCGTTTAGGTTATCAATTGAGCGATGCTTTAACTTTAGGTGTAGTGCTTAGAAATAATCACGGACTGGGGCAGTTTGATAATTGTGGCTTTGGCGCAACCGCAAGTAATAATTGCGAAAGTGAATTTAATCAGACCAACTTACGAACTGATCTAAATTACTCCAGTAATAACTCACAGCACGAATTAGCCTATGCTAAGACCTTTATTGAGCGGGAAAACTTTAACCAAAGTACATCTAGCTTTTTAACTAAAGGAACATTAACAAGAATCGAATATTTAGGTAACACCCAACTTAACTTAGATAATCAGTTGGTATATGGATTCGATTGGGAAGAAGAACAAATAACAACTGCTGAACAAAGTCGTATCAGTAAAGGTTATTACCTTGAATATCAAGGCGAATTGGTCGACAACTTATACTTTACCGCTGGTGTGCGTCATGATGATAACGAAGACTTTGGTGAGCATACCAGTGTGCGAGTAAGTGGTGCCTACATCTGGGTATTAGGCGAAAACGAACTTAAATTACGCAGTGCCTATGGCACAGGATTTAGGGCGCCTAGCCTGTTTGAGATCGAATATAATAGTGGACCCTTTGCCTATGAGCCCGCATCGACTACGTCACTTAACGAAGAAAAAACCAAAGGCTATGAAATAGCAGTTGAATACAGCACATCCATGGGCTCGCGCTATGAAGTGGTGTATTTTAACCAGAAAATTGATGACAGTATCTTCTTCGACTTAGATGGATTTTCAGGTTATTTACAAGATAAAGGGCAATCATCTTCTAAAGGTGTTGAACTGATTGCTGATGTTAAGTTGAATACTAGTTGGATGTTGAACCTTAATTATACCTACAATGACGCCGTAGATACGCTCTCTAAGCAACGCAGACGCCGCCCTAAGCATATTGCCAATATTGGGTTTGACTATCAAGCCGATAAGCTCATATTGTCGGCAAATGTGCGGGTAGTAAAAGACTTTGTTGATGGTGCAACGCCCCTCGATGATTACAACATCGTCGATATCAGTGCCCGCTATCAGATAAATTCACAATTGACTGTGTTTGTACGTGTCGAAAACTTATTTAATCATGAGTATCAAGATGTTGCTGCTTTCTACACCGCAGGCGAAGCACCTTACATTGGTTTAAAATATCAGTTTTAGATTGGCGTCAATAGCACCTCATCCATACTTATTGCCCAGTTAACTTTCTAGCTGGGCAAACTTCTACAAAATGTGATTACCACCTGAGTAAAAATGCAATTGCTGCCCTTTTCAAGTGCAGGCATAGTTCAAGCACTGTTCAGTGCCTAATGCAGAAGTAGTGCAGAAATAGTCCCTGCGCCATGACTTTAATCTGCAAAAAGTGAGTCTATTCATGCTCCCATCTATTTAACATCCACCTTGCTATCAAAATTTTGTGAATGGCCAATATCTTAGTAACCAAAGTGGTGAAGATTTTTATTACACATGACCAGAACCACTAGGCGCGTGGAACTACCCAGTACAAATAGCCTGTTGGAAAGCCGCACGCACCGGCCCTTGCTTGTGGCAATACCATGAATTTTAAACCTTCAGAAGAGACACCACTAGGTGCCCTAAAGCTAGGGGAGATTTTATTTGCAGCAGGACTACCCGCAGGTGTGTTTAATGTTATTCAAGGTGATGGCAAAGTGGGCGTTTGGCTAAGCCATCATAAGGATATTGCCAAGGTTTCCTTTACTGGTGAAGTTGGCACAGGTAAAAAAGTCATGACCGCTGCAGCAGGCACACTTAAGGAGGGTTAGAGGAAGGGGCGACTTTGTTATGTGGTGGGCATGCGCTTCAGCCTGAAAATGCACAAACGGCTATTTTGTTGCGCCCACAGTGTTTACTGATTGTAAAGACAACATGAGCATATGCCGCGAAGAAATTCAACCCGGTACTCATATTCAAAACGATACTCAGATTGATACTTTTGTCCGTGAGTCTGTCGAAAGCGCCTATCATCCCAGTTGTTCATGTAAGATGGGAACAGACGAGTTATCAGTCGTTGACTCAGAAACTAAGGTACATGGCATTCAAGGCCTACGAGTAGTGAATTCTTCGATATTTCCGACTATTCCAAACAGCAATTTGAATGCACCCACCATGATGTTGGCAGAGCGAGCTGCAGACATAATTAAAGGTCATACTTTGCCTCCTGAATCTGTGACGGTAACGTTAGATGCACAACGGCAAGGTCAACAACGAGCCAACCTAGCTAAACGATAAGGATTGAGCTATTAAATATTTTCCGCTTGTGCTTTTTTCGGTTTTACTATGACAGCTTGGTTATCAGCAGGTATTTTATTCACCTTTTTTAGTATCGCCTGCATATTATTTAAATGGGGAAACATACGCTGTATTGGTGTAACACCCGTTAGCACCTTTACCTTTATCGCGATTCTGTTTACGTCTGGGTTAGATGTGGGACTGATTATGTTCCCCTTAACTGAGTTTGCGGGCTATGCCGACCTTACCACTAGCCCTGAATATGCCTTTACTAACCCCCTAGCGATTGAGTTTGGTTTTTGGGCGTTTTTGATCTGGGGGTTTTATTTCCTAACCTGTTTCTACTTTTGTATCATCGAACCTAAAGTCCAGTTTTTTTCCATACCTATTATTAAGTTTATCAATAACGTAGTTATTATTGGCACTTGTGCTTTTACGGCTTATTTATTGTTAAGTAATTTACCTTGGTATATTCCGCAACTTGCTGATGATGGCGCGCTAACCGCAAGCTTCTATTTTATCGTATTCGTGGTGATCGCGACCTCAGTATATTCAAGTACTGATATCCGTTATGTACGCTGGTTAAGTCTTGGCAGTACTTGGTTATTTTTTGCTTTGATTGTTTTAATGTGGGCAAGCATTTTGTTGGCTGAGAAAAGCACCACAAAGGAAATTTTGCAGACATTTAGTTTGTTAAATGGTTACTTTTCGAATATCCATAAATTTGTATTGCCCCTGAATGCTTACCATGAATTCTATCTTTATTGGTGGTTTGCTTGGAGCATAATGATTGGCCAATTCACCGCACGTTTTGTCGGTGGGCTACGTACTTACCAAGTGTTTTTAGCGATGTTGATATTTCCTTCCATCCCTATTGCCATATGGTTTGTAGGGCTTTATTACTACCACCTCAATGCACTACATATTGCTACTTGGTTGAACACTTTGATGGTGGCAGTAGGCATACTGTTTGTCGTCAACTCATTAGACTCCCTAATACGTCTTTACACCGATAACTTAAACCTAAGCGTTTCCCGTCTAGGTAAAGCCCCTTATTTTGTGGGCAATCTTTTGGCATTAAGTGGTCTAACCTTATTATTCACCTTAGATTTTTTGCAGATCCAATGGGTTGGCACCATAGTCATTGGCCTATTATTTAGTTGTTTGCTGTTTATCTTAGTAACCCGGAGTCAGTTGGTTAAAAACATCAGCAGTAGCCCAGATCAAAACGGCTTGAATTTTACTGAGATGGAAGACAGCCATCGAAATACATCTGACACAGCAATACAGCCACCCAACAAACCGACTAAATCTCACATTAGCACCACTGAACTGGCTCATGTGGACTTAAATTTGGCCATGTCGCATTCTAATAATGACATGTGTCTTGTTATAAAATTGATGGCTATATTTAGGAAAAGTCACGAACATGAGATACTACTTTTCGAGCAAGCCATTGTGACCAATAGTCACAGTGAAATCCTAGGTATTGCCCATAAAATTGCGGGGAGCGCGGAATATGTTGGCGCTAAAACGTTAGGAAATTTGGCCAGAAAGTATGAAAGTTTTGAAGGCGATACAGGCTCTGAAGCCCACCTAAATAGCCTTCAAAACTTAAATGATGCACTAAAAGGAGTGATGCATGACTTAGACAGCTTGATCGAGGCACATAAACAATAATAGAGACCACACTCAGGCAAAGTGACTGTTATAGCCACAAAGTGAAGTCAGCAGTGCTTAGGTAATAACAGTCGAGTTCGCAAGCTAAAAAATTTTACCACTATCACGACTGACCAGCTAATAGTCCACGCGTACGTAGGTTTGTTAAAATCTGCTGATTACAAAATAATTGGTGATATTTTGATCTAGATATGGTTTATTTCTGAGTCTGACAAGGAGTAAAGCAAAATGTCTAAAAAAATAATGATTGTTGATGACGATCCTACTAACGTTGAAAAACTCTATAATTTTCTACAAACTAGAAATTTCGATACTGCCATAGCCAATAATGGCGAACGAGCCTATAAAGTGGCGTTGAACTTTATGCCAGACTTAATATTAATGGATGTGTTAATGCCGGGCTGGGATGGTTTTGAAACAACCAAAGTATTTAAATCCGACCCACAACTACAAAATATCCCTATAATATTTGTCACAGCTAAACTAGAAGAAGCTGAAAAAGCCTTTGAATATGGCGCTGCTGATTACATTATAAAACCTTTTAGCGATATAGAGTTGCAAGCCCGAATTGAGTTTCAATTACGCGCCAACTTGCGCTTCCAAGTAACACTACAAAGTAATACCAGCCTTAATCTTAAACTAAGCATTAAAGAACGTGAATTGGCAGCCGCCCAAAAAAAGATTGCTAGCCTTCAACTGCAGCTAAAAGAAAATAGTGCAAACATTACTACAACTGATACATCAGTAAATAAAACGGCTCCAGATCCAAGGAGTTTTTCTGACCAAGAATTTGAAAAACAAATCAATAAACCTTAAAAAAGAAATTTAATTATGGCTAAAGTAAATATTTGTCACATTTAATTCACCCCTTTTTCCATCGTGTTTCGTTACTCAGATGAAACCAACGGAGAAAACTTATGAACACATTGCCTGCACTTGCAACAACACACTTCACCCCAGGTAAATATATCGCTGTAACATTATTCGCCTTACTTATGACGTTTGCATTATTTGTCGCAATGGAAAAACTCATTGCCAATGATGAAATAGTGCGAGTGTCAAGCACACCCAGCCCCATTATCGATTTATGGCTAAAAATTGAAGACGAATCCATTATTACTAAGCCCAAAATTCAGCCCAAGCAAAAGCATATCCCTAAGCCATTGCTCATTCCCAAGCTCACTGAGACCAAAAAACAAATAGACTTACACCCTGGTTTATATGCAGGTGATTTTAAAGGGCCTGTGATTAAAACCGGTATTAAACCTAGTTTTGGTATTGATGAAGGTGTGGCCAGACCTATAGTGAGAGTTGAACCTAAATACCCTGCCAGTGCTGCACGTGATGGGCTTGAAGGCTGGGTCAAACTGAGTTTTTCTATTTCTCCATCGGGTACAGTGGACAATATTCAAGTCCTAGATGCCGAACCTAAAAGGGTATTCAACCAAGCCGCTAGGCGTGCATTGGCAAAATGGAAATACAAGCCGAATATTCAAGCTGGTAAAGCACAAGCCCAAGATGGCATGATGGTCATGTTAGATTTTAAATTGGCTAGTTAGGCTTGATGCTAGTAAACGATGGAAAAGACCCAGCAGCCCACCTATTCTTTTTTAAGGTGGGCAAAGCTAATTTTAATAAGGAACGTCTATGAGTTTTGCGTTGACCTTAAAGGCTAGGCTATTCGACAGAACCAGTAATGAAAGCCTGATGTTGCGTTATGCTCAGTCGGGTGACAGGGCTTTGCTGTGCAAATTATATGATACTTGTGGCAACGACTTATTCCACTTTGTACTCACGCTTTCTGATCCAACTTTGGCCAAAGATATCTGCCAAAAAACCTGGTTGAAAGTGATTGAAAAAAAACATCTTTATCAGCACTCAGGGCAGTTTAAAGCTTGGCTTTTTACTTTAGCCCGTAACCAACTAATTGATGAATTTCGTCGTAACAAACACAATATTAACCATACCGAGCAACTGATTGACTGTGAACAAAATATTGAAGTCAGCCTAGATGATAAAAATGTTGGCGCGGTATTTGACCATGCACTGTTATCGCTGGCGTTTGAGCAAAGAGAAGCATTTTGTTTGCAGCAAGAAGGCTTTACTTTACAAGACATCGCCAGCATTACACATTGCCCAGTAGAAACAGTCAAAAGCAGACTGCGATACGCCAAAGACAGCATGCGCAAGGTGCTAAATAAGCATTGCGGGGAACAAAATGACTAAACTAAATCAACACTCTGATGATGCACTAGAGCAACATTATGCTAAGCGTAAACGTCAACACACTGCCCCTGCTTCAATCAAACGCCAGATATTGGCTAAGCAGCAAGACAACCAAAGCATTACCTATATTTTTAGACGTATCGGTTATGTTGCTGTTGCAGCCAGTACTTTACTGCTTATGAGTTTGTTACTGATCCAGCAGTCTGATCAAGTTTCACCAACAATAAACTACCAAATTGTGCAATTACATACCTTGGACACAGACACTGAAAATGTTTCTGACAGCATCAGTAATCGCTATGCTAAGCATTACAATAATTACTTGGCACAAAAGAAAACCTATGCAGCGCACCATAAATCCAAGGCGGTTCTGCACCTTGTCGATGGGAATTGGCAATTAAAAAGTTGCGATAATAAAGTGCTGCAATTGTCCAGTGAGTTGATCGCGGCCCTAAGTAATATTCAACGGATAGATACCCAGATAAGCAGTGGCGACGAGGTAATAATAGCATTCGACCAAACAGGTATTATCTTGGGCATTACCCGCAGTGGTAATCATTTGCGCTGTTAAAAAAGCAACGGATAGAAAAGATAAGAACAAAAACGTTTAAACCACTGAGGACATAGAGATCACAGAGGAAGAGCAACTAAAAAAGAACATTATTTTTGGGTTAAGGAGCTAGAGTTGACTGCGACTAATGTGCCATTTTCGGTCACAGCGGTGGCTCCATAAAACAGGTTTCGATAGTCGTGTGAGACACAGAAGGCGACAGTCGCGGGATTTTAATTTTACTCAGCCGACGACTAAAGCGGCCAGTCGAGACATTACATTTAATATCAGCAGATGCGATAAAAGCAGACGTTTCACGTAATAGCCGAAAAACACCTAATATTAACATTGCTAAGGATTACAAACTTGGAGCCTCACTTTTACTAAGAGAAAAATAATAAATAACAGTAAATTACAAATAACCTGTCGTGGACAAAAGGAGCTCTCCTTAACTGCATTCTATTTTGATAATTATTGAAATTCAAAGACTGTTTACATTTAGACGTACTATCAATCCGTCTTAATTTCGACGCTAAGCCCCAAGAAACTTGACCCCACCAAGCAAACAACAGTTATAACAACAAGCTATCACTAACAAATCGCAAGCCAAGCAGAATTTACTAAAAAACAAGCTACACTTAAAACTAAGCAATCATAAAATTACACACTTGCCTATCAATACGGTAATATTTTTCAGTTCGTTGCAGTTATATATCTACGAATAATAAAGGATGCATATAATGAGGAAGGAACGCTCAGATATATTTCGGTTCATGGCAATTAGAGAACCCGACAAGGTAAGTGACGTAGATGCGGCTCGAATCGACGCCAGTGGAAATGGCGAAGATACCAGCGCACTTTTGCAAATGCTCAATGACGCAAACAAGCAAAATTCATCTATAGCCGCCATTGTGAAAATCGCAAGTGATTATGTCAACAATAAGCTCCATGATGATGCAACTGTCTATGCTTCCAGTTTGAAAAGTCTTGATGCGGAACTGTCTGACTTAGGTGTAGAAATTCATAGTAAATCGTCAAAAGATAAGATATCTATCGTCAAAAGCGAAGTGGCCAGGTTGAAGATCACAGATGAAAATCTGACAAACTGGAAGAGTAGGCTTGATGACAGTTTCAATGCTGCTCTGATATTGCGTAAGGAAAGAGGAGCTGATCTTAGAAGTATCGAACGTGCAATTCGTAGCCTACATGTTATTTCTCAGGTAAAAAACGGCGCTATCTCTGACGATAAGTCGATTGCAGATGCTTTAACAAAAACAATCACGGTATCAAAATCTATCGTTTCGAGAATATCTGCAGAAAAATCCCCAACGGTAGACGACGAAAATACGAAACAAAATCAAGAAAATGCGGAACGAGTAAAAAAGGCAGTTGAAGAATACGATGGTAATAGAACTGCGATTAAGGAACTAACAGCTGCCTATGATAATGACTGGGAAATGCGCCGCCTGTTGCAACGTGAGGAAGCTCCTCTTGCGACTGAAGCGCAGGAAATTCCCGCTGTATATAGCGGAATTTTTCAGAAGGCTGGTCGCTGGCTTGGGTTATTACCTGTGTCAGAAAAGGTCAGTATTCCTGCAAGCAACCCACACAAAAATAGAAGCAGTTTTCAATCTATACTCGCCCAAGACATTGCCAAAAATATCAGCAAACAAACAAAGGAACGTCTAGAGGCGATTGGCAGTAGTTCTGAAAAAATAGAGGCCACTTTTGCCATTGCGCGACTAGAAGAACGAAATCTGGACATTGCGAATAACCTCCATTCCGAGCCCACAAATACTGTTATGACCAGATTTGGCGAATACAGTGATAGTGTCGGCGACCATGCCGATGAGGCATATTATGACCCAGACGCTCCTCCCATCAAATTCCCTGCAGGAGATTGTCCAGTTTCATCTAAAGACGCTCCCATTAAGAAAGGTGATTATCCTCCTAAATTCTGTCGATTTAACAGTTTGGGTATTGGCGAATTACAAGTCGTCAAGCAAAAATTAATCGGGTACGAAATTGGTGAGATAGCACATATCGAAAACGTTATGGGCAGTGAAAAGCGATCACGCAACCATCGAACGTTACACAGAACGGAAGAATTCACGTCAGATGAACTGGAAAGGGAAGAAGAGACAGAACGGGACCTAGAAACAACGACGCGATTTGAGCTTCAAAAAGAAATTGATAAAGAGGTGCAGGAGAGTACGCGAAAAGAAGCTGGACTTACTGTTAGCGGAACTTACGGCGTCTCTGTAGAGTTTAGCGCAAATGCGGGAATTGCGACGGACAGCTCCAGCTCTAAAACAGAAAGTCTTTCAACCAGTTATAGCAAAGAAAAAATCGATCGAAGCGTTCATCGCATACAGGAAAAAATCAAAGAAAAGCGCACCATGCTAACCATTGATGAAGTTGAAGTTATAAATAAACATTCGTTTAAAAATCAGGAACCTCAAGCTAAACATATAAATGGAATCTATAGCTGGGTAAATAAGAAATATGAGGCCCAGGTATTTAACTACGGCAAACGGGAACTTATCGAAGTAATAATTCCAGAGCCCGCTGCCTTCATACGGTATTTAGAAACACGCCGTCCGAAAGAAGGTAGTACTATTTCCAAACCATTGAAACCAGGATACTGTGTCAAGGGGAGGTTCATTCCATTATCGCCAGGAACTCTAACCCCGGAAAACTACTTAGACTGGATCGGAGCTTACAATATTCAAGATATTAAGCCACCACCACCCGAATTTGTAATAAGCTCTACAGCATATGATAAAGACACTTTTAAGATTGCGGTGGAACAGCCCTCTTCACAACAAGGGTTTTTTGCGGGTTTTTCAGATGTAACCCTTAAGATCCCGTCGGGATATCAAGCAAAAAAAGCTTGGTTCAATTTGAATACGAGTGATGCGTATGTTTACGGCGAGATCGCCATAGGAAGAAGAAGCATTTTTGTACAAAAGAGCCAGTTGAATGTTGATTGGGCGGGAAATAATCCCATAGTAGATGGAGAGGTAGTTCCACCCCCTTCGCTCGCGGATATACAGAGTATCGCACTAATATTAGATAATGAAGAATTGATACTTCCAGTTGCCATGTCATTGAGGTATTTGGGTTTGTTCACGGCCACTTTGGAAGTGGAATGCAAAAGAACCTATGCCACAATGACAACGTGGCAAATATCAACTTTCAACGCGATTATGAACAGATACGAAATGCTCAAGGAAGAATACGAAGAAGCCATATCGGGAGATGAACTTTTTGGTAGCGTCGATATTCAAGGTAAGAACCCACTAGAAAATAAAAAAATAATCCTCAATGAATTAAAGCGCCAGGTCATTACCCAAATGACCGGGCAGACCTTTGATGAATTTGACGCCATGCAAGAGAATGTGGGTGAATATGGATACCCGGAACAAGATGTTGATGAGGCATTCAGCGAGGGTCAAGAAATACGGTTTGTAGAGCAGGCATTCGAGTGGGAGAATCTACAATATCTCTTTTATCCTTATTATTGGGGCAAAAAGAAGGATTGGCCGATCACAAGTAGGTTAGAAGACACCGACCCACTTTTTCAAGCATTTCTTCAGGCTGGCTCTTGTCGCCTGAATATTGCAGTTCGACCTGGATTTGTAACTGCTGTAAACACATACCTCTCCACCGGCTGTTTTCCGTGGGATAGCAAAGAAGAGGGGGCTACAATTATCCCGTGTCTTGATTTAGACAACGAAGAAGAAGAGGTTGTCGATCCCTTCCTTTCAATCTCTGAAGAAATGAGAGCGCAATACGGTGCCGTTTATTTTAAATCGGAGGGCACACTTTCCTATGTAGAAGGCGACCCAGAAGCACAGCTTACCGGTGAAAACGCCTCTTTTGAAGACGATGATGTTAACCGCGAAATCAATATCGCTGGCGAAATTTATATGATCAAATCGATAAATATAGAACAGCAAACAATTGTGATTGATGAAGAGATTGGGCCGACGTTGCAAGGCGTAACCCAGTTTTCAATTGGTGCAAAGGCAATTGGGGTTCCTTGGATAGTAACGATTCCTACTTCACTAGTAATATTGGGGGATGGGAGTGATTTGCCTGAAATTACAGCGTAATTCTGTAATTGAACTTTGTTGAAACAGTTCATCTTGGTAGCGGGTTACGACTACGCTCGCCATGGCCTTGGATTTTCTAAAAGAATTGATAAGCGAATGAAGATGCTTGAGGCAATGAATCGCGGCGAAGAACTTCGTTTCCATACGTTTGATTTCCAGTCAGGCCAGGCGGATATTCTAAAAATCGCTATCGATTCGAGTGGTAAGCGAACCGTTAAGAACGTGCCTAAACACAGATTAAAAAGGATCAAAAATCGTCATTACCATCGCAGAGACGGCGATGGAGAATGGACCTTCAATAAGGGTCTAGTCGGGTTCCTTTCAATCTTGCATGTTTATGCCGCGGTTAGAGAAATAGGTGTCAATGACCCGAATACATTGCATGAACTGAGCATATTCTCTCATTCATATATTGGTGGTCCAATTCTTGTTAACAGCGACCCAACAAATACATCCGGTGGCCATCGAGACATAGATGATTTTGACGCTCGTTTCCTCGATTTTCAATCCCCCAGAATGAGTGTTGTACTTCAAGCGGAGTTCACGAACGCATACCATCCCGATGGATATAACTGGATATGGGGTTGCTTTGCCGTAATTTTGTTTAGAGGCATAATGCGCGAACTCATTTCGCAGCCAAACTTCCGCTGGACAGGACTGTCGGATACTGAAATTTTTAGGCTCACTAAGTTGTCGACAGTTCAACGCAGAATACTTGAAGGGCGTCTCGGTTTCCCTATTGCCGCTAATGGGCCAGTAGATCTCGACTTCGGTAATTTGAAACGTTTTTTCTGCCTATTGATGACGTCAAGTTATATATTCGCTATAACAAAAGCTTCAAATCGAAAAACATTCGGAGGTCTTCCGGGTATGTCTGCAGAACCCGACAAGACTGGAAGGTTGCGGCTATCGCATGTGAAAGTTAACAGTTTTCTTTTGTCTTATATAAAATTCTATATTAACTATTTAGGTATCGAACTTGATTCTGAGAATAGAAAATTTGCTGCCTACACACCAAGTATGACTTGTTGATCGAGCTGTTGGGAGTCCCGCAAAAAGCTATTTTGGGACGTGAACGGGAGAGGGGAAGAATTTCCATTTATAAGATCAAATCGGTAAATATGGAACAGTAAACAATTGTGTTTGATGAAGATATTGGCCCGACGTTGCAAGGCGTAACCCAGTTCGCAATTGGTGCAAAGGCAATTGGGAGGGCCATGGATAATAATGATTCGTACATCATTCGTAATATTGGGGGATGGGAGTGATTTGCCTAAAATTGATACTTAAGGTTTTGAATTTGTGTGTGGGCGATTGTCTCCTTTCAAAAATAGAGGTATATGATGACATTTAAGCTAAACGATATAGTAATTTACCCCTCCCCTTCGTTGCGAGGTCGTACTCGTAGAATTGAAAGTCACTTTCCAAAAGAAATAATGCCCCCTTGGGAAAACAAAAAAACCAAGTGGAATGGTTTCCAAACTCTTTTCCATGCCACAACTGTATGTGCATTACATAAACATCCTTGTGTAATTGTTGATGTTGGTCCAACCCCCTATCTAATGGGATATGGAAATACGTTTTGTAATAACTACAAAGTTTATGAAATAAGTAGGTTGAGAAAATTTTCAATCCCTGTGGACTATACCGTTACATGTTGGCAACCTGGTATTCGACTTATGCATTTTATGAAACGACCTCAAGGGGAATTATATGAGCTTCTAGAAAACATTTACATCACTGAAATTAAGGAAATACTCGTTAGACATATAGATCTTCATGAGGACGAAATTGTTGTTTTTGACGCATCTCAAGTAGTCGACTTAACAAAACTGATAACTTTGGGAAGTGATTCAAGAATCAATTTTCCCATCAACGTGGAGAGAAACGCGTTTACAGCACCGGTCGATTTTGATGAGTCATTAAAGGATTCAAACGTGACCCCCAAAGTCAAAATTTTTGTGACCAGTGTCAACAAAATACACTCTGACCTGAAGCTTGGATGTACAATGTTGCATGAATGTGTCCACCGCATCCATTTTTTACGTGCTCTAGCCATGATAAAAATTTGGAGACAATCAAAGACTAGATTGAATTTTTTACAATGGATAGTGATAGAAGCAAAGAAGGAAAAGAAGAAAAGATGGTTTACTAAAACTGACTTACTAGTTATTGAAATTTCTCTTGATACTACTGTTGACGATAAGAAAACTAAAGTAAGCGAACCAATGGAATTGACTAATGTTTTTGGCCTGAAAGACTTTAAGTTGATTCAAAGCTCTGAGCTACTGCATATGTATCCATATTTGGAGGTATTCAAAATTAGTACTTGGCTTAGTGTGAAACATCGTAAATCCAATATTTTTGAAGTAATCATGTCAAGTTTGCACACTTTAGATGACTGTTACGGTGTTAATGCCCCTTCCAATTGGGTTACCGCGAGAACAGGTCATGCAATAGTAGGAGAGGAAATTTGTAACGAAGTTGTAAAGGTATTGCTTAGTCTAAATCTTAGCAAAAAGTTGAAGGATGAAATAGGCGAAAGTGTTAAACATGATTCTGAGAACAGACACCCTGGCAGCATAATGGGCAGTCTAAGTCAAAATCCTGGGGCTTTATTAAAAATTCTACATGAGAAACTTATTCAGGCGATGTAGTCCAAATATTTAAAAACGCTGAAAGAGAGGAATTCTTTATTGATAGTACCCTAAGAGACTTGTTGCGAGTGTAAGGAACCTGTGGGGTTAGAGCCGATGAAAAGGTAAATTTGCCTAGAAAATGGAACTGGTTAATGAAGAAATCCTTCAACATATTGATTTCATCAAACGTCTGCTTATTACCATCTTTGCTCTCAAAAAAAGCTTAAAATCGACAAAAGTCTACGTCAGATTTCAGGCGAATTTTGACTTTAACCAATATGGCTAAACGGCTCCTTTGAGCGATCTATAGTTATACGACTGAATGAAACGCGACTGAATCCTGATCGCTCATTGCCGACCGTCATGTTTAATTTTGGTCTATTGACCAGAATTGATAGGTATTGAATTTTTCAGCAAAGTCGTACTTTTCTTTTATCTTTTCTTTTATCTTTTCTTTTATCTGTGCTTATATTGACTCCCTCAATACCTTCAATCGTTGTTTTAATTAAACTAAGCTATATACGGGCGGGCTCTAGTTGAGTAGCGAACTCTGACCTCTTTGGTGAGAAGCTTTAGTCTTTTACTTCTAAGCCTCTTAGTTTTTACTTTCCTCCGTACTCTCCTTCCTTTGTGGTGAAATGATTTTTGTCTTTACTATCCACCGCAATTAACGATTAACTTTTCGTTAACCTTTTCATCATATTATTCAATGAATTAGTCCTGGTTAACATAAAAATTTAGATTAATGCTGTGACAAAAAAAGGCTACAATAGTGGAATTCACTCATTTGCTGCTTCTTATGGAGAAATCATGGATCAAAATATTAAATCTCGTAACAGTGTGAGTTCTCGCACCACGTCTCAAAAAGCATTACGTCTGAACCTTGATGAAAAGAAGTACGGCACCATTGTAGAAATTGGCGCTGGGCAAGAAGTCGCCAGACAGTTTTTCTTGGCGGGTGCGGCGGCAGGCACTATTGCTAAAACCATGTCTGCTTATGATATGAAGTTTTCCGATGCCATATATGGTGTGCAAGAAGACGGCCGTTATGTCAGTAGAGCTCGGGTTAAAGCCATGATGGAGCAAGAATTTGATTTAGTGGTAGACCGAGTAGGTGACATTCGCTCTAAATCGTCGCGTTATTTTGCCTATGCTGCCACCGTTTCGGCAAAAAGTTTTAATCGTAAAAACGAGTGCCATGCTTGGTGTGGTGTGCGAGTCCAGATGTACCCTGGCGCAAAACCTTCAAACATTACAGCCCATGTCAGAATGCTTGATGACAATGCTGAAGCGCAACAACAAGCCTTAGGTGTGCTCGGTGTGAATATTATCTACGCTGCGTACCACTATTTTGAAAACCCTAAGCAAATTATTGATTCATTAACGGATGGCATGAAACCCAACCGCATTGAAATTGATTCAATCGAGTTTGAAGGCCCTTACTTTGAAGATCTTGACAACCGAACCAAAAATATTCATCTGATCCGTAGTTGGAAAACCCGCGCAATTATGTTTAGGCCAGATGGCAGTGTGGCGGTGCCTGCTGAGATGTTGTACAAAAAAAACATTCTCACCATTCGAGGTTCGTTTCGTCCGGTCACTAAATTAAATGTAGATATGATTGAACAGGGACAAAATTCTTTTTCTACACTTACCGGAGTGGAACCTAGCAATACTATTGCCATAGCCGAGATATCACTTAACGATGCCCACGGTAACGATGCTAAAGTGCCAGAAAGTGACATTGTGGCAAGAGTACAATTGCTCAACTCTCTTGGATACAATGTGATGGTTTCGGATTATACCCGTTACTTCTCTCTCAGAGCCTACTTCCGCCAATTTACCCAATTACAAATCGGCATAGTTATGGGTATGGTAAATGTTAAGCAGATATTCGATGAGACTTTCTATCGTGGTGTAGAAGGCGGAATTTTAGAAGGCTTTGGTAAGTTATTTCCAGACAACACACGTTTATTTATCTATCCAGAAATGAATGAAAATGGTCAAGTCACTGAATTTACCGATGTTAAAGTGCCAGAACATTTACGCTTTTTGTACCGTCACTTGTTAGAAAACGGCTTTTTACATGGCATTGAGTGCAGTGATCCAGCGTTGTTTAATATCTATTCACGTGAAATCCTAAAACAACTCGCGAATGGTCAAGATGGATGGAAAGAGAATCTACCCGATGGCATAGCAGACGAAATTATTAAAAATAAATTTTTCGGTTATCGCGGTTAATTTAGAATAAAAAATGGGCATAAAACCTGATGTTTTATGCCCATTTTTTTGCTATTCCGTACAACTAAGCCATTTAGTCTTTTCTACCTAAATACTCCGCCATTGCCTGTTTTCCAGAGATAAAAGCAAGTTGCTTAACGTCCACATTTGCCAGGTCTACCCAAAGGTAACGACTGACTTCTTCTTGCTGCAAAACTAAAGCAGGCTTAGTGTCTAAAGAGACTTCAAAAAAGCTGTCTAATGTTGAATAAAGTACGTCTTTATATAAGTAACGATTAGGATAAGAAAAAAGGTACCCCATGGCATTGATAGGCAGTTGTAATTCCTCCTGTAATTCTCGCTTTAATGCCTGCTCATTTGATTCGTCGTAATCAACAAAACCACCGGGAAAATCTAACTTTCCCTTGGATGGCTGTTGCGCCCTTTCCACCAGCAGCATTTGACCATGACACACAATAACCGCACAAACCGCAGCGGCGACATTATGAAAATAAACAAATTCACATAGGGTGCATTTATAAGCCTTTTCACCCTGTTTGATAAGACTTGGTTGAGCGCATTTTACGCAATGTAACCTGGGTTCATTTTTAGACATAGTGACTCATTAAATAGGTGAGCCAGGCGGCAAAGGCTTTAATTTGAACTGGGATTTCCACTCGCCTACACGCCAATATTGCTCTAGCTGACGGGCCATCACTTCATTATGGGCATTGCGACCATTGTTTTTTAACCATTTATGTAAATTAATCAATTGTATTTCAATTTCGCCGCGCACTTCGGGTGCCAAGTTTTCTTGCTGTAAGGCTTTTACCACTTGATCTAACACCAAATAATTCAGCCGTTTACTCAGTTGCGGGTAGTCTTTATCGATGCCATCTTTTATGGACTGGTTAAATAACTCATTAAATAAGTAACTTAAATCAGGTGCCCCTTTTACTTGTTCTTTTTGTTGGGCAATACGATTGAGTCGCTCGGCTTTTAGCAATAAGTTAAGACTATAACCCGCGGCAGATTCTGCTGCGCTGATGGGGTCAAATGTGTGCCCAGTCCGACCGTTAAAACTTTCACGATTACGGCTTTCACCATAGGCTTTAGGGGTTATTAATTGAGCTAATGATCCTGGAATACTCAGAAAATCACTCTGCAACGTATGTAACATGGCATCTATCGCACTATTTTGTTGTTCGCCAGCAACAACCTTGACACCTTGAGGTGTTGCATAGTCCCCTTTTAATTCGTACTCGTAGCTAACGCCACCAATTAACTTAGCAACGGCATCTAGTTGGTATCTATGTAATAAATAAATCGGTGCAAAGGTTTCTTCCAACGAAGACAAAGTAGCCCCCGTTTTAATGGTTTTAAGACCAAAGTTAGCCATGGCCACTTTACGCACTTCGCTAATACGTTTTAACTCGATCACCGGATCGGCACCGTTGTCCCAAAGATGCCCTTGTGCATTAGCGGCATAGGATTGACGAGCATCGGGGTCAGACTGATATCTAAAACCTTTAGCTCTTGCAGCCACCACTAAATTTTTTAACCCTTGCTGTTCTAAATTCCCATCGGGATAATCTTGATAGCCATAGGCCACCACATATTTATCCCACTCCCCCATGCCCACGTCGTAGGCATTATCTAGACTAATTTTACCATTTTGCAGACTCACCATAGGATGGGGGTAATCCATAACTGACTCTCGCCCAAATTCACTGGCGGCAAAGTTATGAGCAATGCCTAAAGTGTGCCCTACTTCGTGTGCAGACAGCTGACGAATACGGGCAAGTGCCATCTCTTTTTGGGTGGAGATATCTACTTGATCATCAGGCAGACTATCAGCACCATCGGCACTGAACGGACTGGTTAAACCTAAAGCAATCAAATAATCCTGCTTAACACGCAGCGATCCCAAAGTGACATGCCCTTTAATAATTTCGCCACTACGGGGGTCAATGACAGAAGAGCCATAAGACCAACCACGTGTGGCTCTGTGTACCCATTGGATCACGTTGTATCGCACATCCATAGGATCGACATCTCCTAGTAACACCTTAACTTGAAAAGCGTTTTTGTAACCAATGGCAGTAAAGGCTTGGTTCCACCATGATGCACCCTCTTTTAGTGCACTCATTACCGGCTCAGGAATACCGGGGTCAAGGTAATACACAATTGGTTCAACGGCTTCACTTGTGTCTGTATTTGGAGTCTTTTTCTGTAATCTATGGCGAGGGATAAACTGCTGGGTCATGCCTTGTTCAATAGCCACGGAATAATCTTGATAACCCACCGACCAAAATCCTGAAAAAGGGACAAATTTTCTGGGTTGGTAATTGGCATCGGGTAACTTCACTAGTGAATGATGTAAGTGCACAGAAATACTAATAGGATCGGGCGTGACTTGACTCACATACTGCCCTGGTTTAGAGCCGCCAAAGGTCACTAACGCTTCTAACTCTGTATTTTCAGGGAATGCCTTACTGCGTTTTAGAAACACCCCGCTACGTTTTGGATCAACGCCATAACTACCTTGATCAGTGGCGGTTAACCGGCTAGCTATTTGGTGAATATCCGACAGTAAAAAATCAGTGTAATCAATGACAACCCCACCCTCGTCAGCCGCTACAACGGCAAAACCAGCAATGACCGAGTCAGCAAATGCTTCATCAATACTCCCTTGCTCGGCAAGGTTTGAAGAGCTAGCACGATATTGTGTGTTTAACTGTTTAAGCAACACTTTGTTGCCAAAACGCTCGAATTTAACCAGTCGGGTACTGCCTAACTGCCCACGATCTAGCCCAATATCATTCGAACCAATACCTTGGGGCATACTACTTTGAAATAGAAAAGGTTGATCAAATTCATCAATTTTAAGAAAAACTTTGTCCTGTTCAATTTGATAGTAAAAATCAAACAAGCCAGCCTGATGTTGCATACTTTGAGTAAAACTTTCTATAGAAACAGAACCCTTTACATCTTTAGCACTGGACATAATCGAAACAAAAACTAGGCAGGCAAAAATTAGGCGCATTTAGCAAACTCACTCATAAAAATAAAGACAAGTAACACTAACGGTAAATCAAACAACAAAAAAGTGCGATCATTAATAAAAACGTAACTTAATGAACGTAACGTAATAAACGTATTTTGTGCAACACACTGATTTATTTGGTGCAGCCATTCAAAATAAAAATTTGGCCAGAGTGGTTTGCAGTAGATTTTTAGGTAACGATCGAAATAGATAAAAATTTACCTGAAACGTAAGGTGAGATAACAGGAAAATGCTGTACCTTAATAAAAACAACTCTTGAGACAATAGCCGTAAAATAACCAAAAAAACCATAATTAACACGAAACTAACATATATCAACATTAACAATTAAATACATATAAATATCAATGCATTAACAAACCAAACAAAAATACATACAACCTAATATATGAAATTTATACAAACTTATTTGAAACTTTTACACGTTTCAATCTAATATTAGGCCAACACCCCATAAATATAAAAATAACTATCCCAAGCATATGAATACAAACAAATAAAATTTAAAGGAACAATTTTTGCATAACTTCGCGTAATTTAGCTGTATAGCTTAGCTGCGCGCAACGCACTTAAAACGAATTTCCCGTAACCACAAAGTCGAGGCAAGAAAAAGTAATAATGGAAGCACAAATAGATGGAACAGTAAAAGACAACATAAACAGGTTTGCGGCCTTATATAGATTGACAGACATTTGTGTCATTCAGTCGCTATTGTACCTAAGCGCTTTAGCTTATTCGCAAACCTATACTCTGTCTTATTTTACGTTATCACTTGTTGGGTCTGTAAGTTTTGCTCTAATTGCAGAATCTTTTGCCTTATATCGCTCTTGGCGAGCAGGCTTTTTTAAAGAGATAGTTTTCTACACTATTATTTGCTGGTTATTTTCAGGACTGATAGTGCTTACTTACCTGTTTTTATCAAAAACCACCGAAGACTATTCTAGGGTGTCCTTGGGACTGTGGATGATCTCATCTATTATGACGCTTTTAGCATGGCGATACTGTTTTCAACTATTTTTGCGGAACATGCGCAGAAAAGGTTATAACACCCGTAATATAGCCATTTTTGGCTTGTGCGATAAAGGTATTCGCTTAGCCAAAGAAGTGATGAACAACCCTGAATCAGGCTATCGTTTGGGTGCGTTTTATGACGATAGGGTAACGACACGTTTAGATGAAAAATATCATGGTTACCTTAAAGGAACTATCGATCAGGGTATAGAAGACGCCAAAAATCAACAATATGATGTGGTTTACATTACACTACCAATACAAGCAAAAACCCGTATTCAAGAAATACTTTTTGGGCTGGGCGACTCAACAGCTACAGTACACGTGGTGCCAGATTTATTTATGTATTGCCTAATGCACGGTGAAATGTCCCACGTGGGTAACGTGCAAACCATTAGTGTTTACGATAACCCTATGAAGGGTGGCTTAGCGGTAATTAAAAGATTAGAAGACTTAATTCTTGCGTGTGCAATTATGGCCGTGATCACTATACCCATGTTAGTGATTGCGTTATCCATAAAATTCACTTCCAAGGGCCCAGTAATATTTAAGCAAGACAGATATGGCTTAAATGGCAGAAGAATTAGAATGTGGAAATTCCGCTCTATGACGGTAACCGAAAATAGTGACGTGGTCACACAAGCTAAAAAAGGTGACACTCGGGTAACTAAGGTCGGGGCTTTTCTACGTAGAACGTCGTTAGACGAACTACCGCAATTTATTAACGTGCTTAAAGGCGACATGTCGGTTATTGGTCCCCGCCCTCATGCAGTTGCGCACAATGAAGAATATCGAAAAATTGTTGATTTCTACATGTTACGACATAAAGTAAAGCCTGGTATCACTGGCTGGGCACAAGTGAACGGCGCTCGCGGAGAAACCGACACACTAGACAAGATGAAAGTACGAATTGAGTACGACTTAGAATACATTAGAAACTGGTCACTTTGGTTAGATTTTAAGATAGTGATATTTACACTATTTAGAAGTTTCAATGATAAAAACGCATATTAATTTGAAGTAAGGATTGAAAATGAAAGTCACATTTTATGGAATTGGGTATGTAGGATTAGTGCAAGCAGCCGTGCTTGCTGATGCCGGTCACGATGTTTGCTGTGTGGACATTGATGAAGCCAGAATAGAAAACCTCAAAAATGGTGTAGTACCCATATATGAACCCGGTTTAACCCCCTTAGTTGAAAAAAACTATGCCGAAGGGCGTTTGGTTTTTACCACCGACGCTAAATTTGGTGTTGAGTTTGGTGACTTGCAATTTATTGCTGTGGGTACGCCCCCAGATGAAGACGGCTCAGCCGATCTTAAATACGTATTAAAAGTGGCTGAAACCATTGCCACTTATATGCAAACCCCTAAAGTTATCATAGATAAATCCACCGTACCTGTTGGCACAGCCGATAAAGTGCGCTTAAAAGTACAAGGTGTGTTGGACAGCCGTGATTCAAACCTCTCATTTTCTGTTGTGTCAAATCCTGAGTTTTTAAAAGAAGGTGCAGCGGTAAATGACTGTAAGCGCCCAGACCGTATCGTAATAGGTACAGACTCAAAAGAAGCAGAAGAGTTGATGCGTGAACTGTATGAACCCTTCAACCGAAATCACGAAAAAATCATCGTGATGGACATTAAAAGTGCCGAGCTAACCAAATACGCAGCAAACTGTATGTTAGCCACAAAAATTAGCTTTATGAACGAAATGGCCAATATTGCTGAACTGGTAGGTGCCGATATTGAGCACGTTCGCCACGGCATAGGATCGGACCCGCGCATAGGTTATCAATTTATCTATCCTGGCTGCGGCTATGGCGGCTCGTGTTTCCCTAAAGATGTGCAAGCATTAGTGAGAACCACCGATTCCATTGGATACAACTCAGAAATACTCAAAGCGGTTGAAAACGTTAATTTTCGTCAGAAAAATAAGTTGTTTGAATACATTTCAAGACACTTCAAACTTGAGCAAAATCCTGATGCATTAAAAGGTAAAACCATTGCACTTTGGGGTTTATCATTTAAGCCTAACACCGACGATATGCGCGCAGCTTCAAGTTTGGTATTGATGGAATCACTATGGGCAGCAGGCGCTAAAGTGCAAGCCTTTGACCCAGAGTCAATGGAAGAAACCCAGCGTATTTGCGGCAACCGTGATGACCTATCATTAATGGGCACCAAAGAAGCCGCGCTAAATGGTGCCGATGCATTAGTCATATGTACCGAATGGCAAAACTTTAGAGCACCTGATTTCGATTTGATCAAACAAAAACTCAAAACCAACGCCTTCTTCGACGGACGTAATATGTTTGAACCTGAGCGCATGAAGAAAAAAGGCTTTGCTTATTACAGTATAGGGCGCGGGCTTTCTGTGACGACAGCTTCTTCTGAGGTGAACTAATGAAATTTTTGGTCACAGGTGCAGCAGGTTTTATTGGTTTTTTTGTTGCTAAAAAGTTATGTGAACAAGGTCATCAAGTCATTGGGATTGATAACTTAAATGACTATTACGACCCCAAGTTAAAGCTTGCTCGTTTAGAGCAACTTGAACATTTTGAACATTTTACTTTTATAAAAATGAACTTAGCTGACAGAGACGGCATAGCTAAATTATTTGCCGATGAGCAATTTGAGCGAGTCATTCATTTAGCCGCTCAAGCAGGCGTTCGTTATTCGATTGAAAACCCGATGGCCTACATTGACTCAAATATTGTTGGATTCACCACTATTTTAGAAGGCTGTAGGCACAACAATGTAAAACACTTAGTGTATGCGTCATCTAGTTCAGTCTATGGTGCGAATAAGAAAATACCCTTTTCAACAGATGATGTGGTTGATCACCCAGTGTCACTGTACGCCGCAACAAAAAAATCTAATGAACTAATGGCTCATACATACAGCCATCTATATGGTATTCCCACTACAGGACTAAGATTTTTTACTGTTTACGGGCCATGGGGACGGCCTGATATGGCGCCATTTTTATTCACCGACGCAATTCAGAACGATCGCCCTATCAATGTTTTTAACGATGGAAAAATGCAGCGTGACTTCACCTACATCGACGATATTGTTGAAGGCGTAATACGCATCCAAGACGTTATTCCCGAAGTGTCTGATAACAATATTGACGGTGAAGGTTCGCCATTATATACAACATATAATATTGGTAATAATCAACCTATTGAACTAGAAACATTCATTGGCTGCATCGAAAACGCTCTGGATAAAAAGGCAACTAAACACTACATGCCCATGCAAGACGGAGACGTTGTACGAACCTACGCTGATATTGGCCCACTGGAAGCAAAGGTTGGCTTTAGACCCTCGACCGAGCTGCAACTAGGTATCAATGAATTTGTTGATTGGTATAAAGCTTATTACAAACTGGCTAAATAACTGGCCAGATAAACAGCAATTTGCAAAGCATTATCCATGTGAAATACCCCTTAAGTGCTAGCCACAATTTTTATGGCTAGCACTTTAAGCACGTTTTTTTATGAAGGATTAAGCTATGAAAAACCTAATTTTAATATTTCCTTTGTGCCTGCAATTTATTGTACTTCCTACATCTGCGGCCCTAATGAAATTCTCTTTTGAGGGTACAATCACTGAGGTTGTAAACAGTGGAAACGAGCTTTGGGATCCTGCAGCCGTTGTTGGTACCACCATCAAAGGTCACTTTTTGATGGACACAGAGCTAGCTAAGGGCGGACGTGAAGAGACGTCCTACTACTGGTGGAATAATATCGATTCAGCCCCTGGGGCGTTAACCTCAAATGTGTTGTTTAACGCAGAGCAGTATTCGTTATCATCCGACAATGATTATCGAGAAATGTATGATGCATATGTGACCGATGAATTTTTAGAATACTACAGCGGCGACTTTGATGAGGATGGCTCGCCGGTTGCTGACGGTATTACCTTGACTGATAAAGAAATTGAAGAAACACAACTTTCAACTGGCTACTTGTATAAAAGTGAGAAACTTTCACTCGGTTTCTTCGATGGCATAAATGACTTCCTTACAGATATTCGTCATGTTCCCGGTGAATTCGAACCTCAACCAGACTGGCTTCAAGATTTTATTTGGGAAGATGATGGAACACCAAATAACGGTAAGTTCAGTTACGGAAGTTTTGAATATTACGAGTCTTTCAGTGATATTAATTCTAATCAAAACATTCATTTTGATTCAAAATGAATGTTTAGCTTATCCCGTATTTCTGCTGAGCTAGTCACTAGTGTGCCCGCGCCCAATGGGAGTTGGTTGCTTTTATCAGGGTTAATTTTTTGGGGTATGCGAAAAAGACTTATCTGTTACAGCTTGGGTAAGGGTTAGCCCAAGCCGAATTAATAAGAGACTAGTCTTACTGAAAAGGAGCACTGAGTAATTTACATAGATAGCTTATACCAGTCCACATCAATGTCAGTAAACAGATGGTAAAAAAGCCAAGACAATGTATATGAGTAAGTACCTTTGTTGGCATCAACATACAATGTTGAATACGCACCTGCGATAATATACTTAACCTGTAACGCCCTCTCCCCCTGAGTTATAAAAGGAGCATTCATTATGAATAAGTTTAGTAAAATCATAAACCTTAGTACCCACGCCATCATCATCTGCATAATTCTCAGCTTAGTAAGCTGTGCTCAGTTTGATACCCCCGAACGTCTGGCAATAAGCGGACAACCTGGCGACTACTTTGTAAAACAGATCAAAGACCAAAAGCTAGAAAGCCAAAAAGCAATAGTGGCTATGCTGCAACAGCGTGAGTATCAATCTAAAAACACCAAGGCTTACTTGGCTAACAATGCATCAGACACAGCAACATTATTACAAATAATCAGCCGTTCAGAAGACGTTAGCCAAGCAATCATACAGCTGTCTAAAACGCCTTCAGACAAAACTGAAAAATGGATAATATTGGCCCTAAAGCTTTACCCCATAGACGCTTATCGCATTGTAGAACAACTATATGCTGATTCATTAATTGTGGAGTCCACCTTAGAGTCGGCAGCACTTTTAGCAGGTCTTGAGCCAGCCAAAATATTTTCTGCTACTGCTTCGAGCGATTTGGCGTACCGCGTCGTGCCGTTAATCCACTCAGCGAGTTTAACTGTTTATAATCAAGAAGAAGAAGCCAAAACACGGTTATGGTTTAAGCCAAGTACATCAAGCGAATGGTTACCTGCCCTAGCGTTGCAATGGGAGCCAATATTGGGCGCACTATCGGGATCTATTGTGCGCCTACAACCAGAAACAAGTTACGACATCAAACTTGAATATTTAGACGGTACACAGATTACTGAAGAACGCTTATATGATTTTCAAACCCGTCCCAACTCACCACCTATAGACCCTGACAAAATCTATTATCTATCTGACATCTATACTGGCGGCCAACTTAATCTATCCACACTGGGCATTGAAGGCACTGAGGATGGATGGGCACTTATTATTGGTGATGGGACAGAAATCAACGCAGAGGAAGATGATTATTCAGCCATTGATATAGGCAGTCAAAGTTATATTAAATTTGAAAATATTACGGTAAAGGGAGGAAAACGGTTCGGATTTTATGCTGTAAAAGCCCATCATATTTGGATAAGTGGCTGTGACATATCAGAATATGGCCAAATTGGTGAAGATATGCGTAACGGCGTAGCTTATGCCACAACCGAAAGCACAAACCCAATTAACTACGACTCAGGCATATATCTTGAACGTACAGGTGTAGTCACCGTAGAAAACTGTGAAATACATAGTCCAAACGGTAAGGCTAATCACTGGGGTAACGGACACCCCAAAGGCCCAAATGCCATGTTAATTTGGGCCGATCATCCTACAGAAGAATATAAAGGCCAATACATCATTAGAAATAACCGCTTTTATGGTACGCCAGAACAGCGTTTCAATGATGTGATAGAAGGCCGTAAAAACACTTACCGCAGTGGCGCATTTGGCAGAGATTCAGCTATTTATAATAACTATTTAGCTTATGCAAACGACGATTTAATAGAGCTAGATGGCGGGCAAAGTAATGTTTTATTTTATGACAATGAACTAACCCAAGGTTATGCCGGTGTGAGTACAGCACCGAATATGATTGGCCCAAGTTATATATTTAATAACTACATTCATGACTTAGGAGACGAACGAGGCAAAGAATGGACAGCAATTAAAATGGGCGGGCTAATAAGTCGCCCTGGTGGAATAACTAATTTATTTGAAAACCTGATAATCACAGACAGAAATGGGGTAGCAGCATCAAGAGTCAATAGTGATGATACATTTTGGCTCAATGCTCAGAACAATATTATCATCACACGACAATACAATAATATGGTGGGTTATGGCATTTTTGACAGACAGTTTTACGCGGGTTCAAAATTCACAAATAACGTTATTTATAATACTCGGTATAACGCCCCATTTGTGCAAGCCACAATGTCCGATGATTTTTATCATCCTTGGTCAGAACAAGAAGATAAAATAGATTACATAATAAATACTGAGTCGACTTTTAATTTAGAAGTCGATGATCGATTCATTATCCCTAACTTTTCTGGTGCAACACCGGCTGCATTTAAAGACTTTACTTCGTCTGACAAAGTCGAGTTAATTGATTTTAATAAAACGCTAATATCGTCTTTTGATGATCAGGATAAGGACGGAAATTATCTGATTGAAAATGGTGGCAATACTTTAGTTTTATCAGGTAATGCGTGGAAAAGTATTGAGTTACCTTACACCATCAATATCAATACCGTCATTCAGCTAGATGTCAAAACCAATGGCATGGGTGAAATTATTGGCCTAGCGATTGAAAACGATAATAAATTAACGTCAAACAGATTACTTAAATTTGCTGGACGACAAGCTTGGTCTCAAGATCAATTTAAATATAAACAACCCAATACATTTCAAAACTTAACTCTTCCTATTGGAGAATTAATGGCTGGGGCAATTGACAGGCTAGTGTTTGTATTAGATGAAGACAAACAAGGTGACGTGGCACCAGAGGCATACTTTAGAAATGTCAGTATTTATGATAAAACGCCGGTTTATAATACTGATGCGCAACAAGCCAATATAATGCTGAGCGCCTCGGTATTGGATTTTTCGAGCGCCTCTATTTCCCCATTCAGCAATCAAGATGAAGATAACAACTATGAAGTAGCAGACAATGGGGATTCTCTTACACTTTATGGCAATACATGGAAAGGTGTTGAGATTAATCAAACGATAACGCCACAAACAATCTTAGAGTTTGAAATAAAAAGCAACGGAGCAGGTGAAATAGCCGGCATAGCCTTTGAAAATGATAATAAACTTACCAGTTCAAGATTATATAAACTTACTGGAACCCAAACTTGGCAAAACGATTCATTCAAATACAGTAACGAAGGCGAATTCGAAACAATGAGACTACCTGTAGGCAGATTTTCAGGTGGGAATTTTGATAGGCTCGTATTTGTAATGGACGACGATAAACCGACATCCACGTCTGCTAAGGTAACATTTAGAAATTTAAGATTCTATGAACCTGAGATTGATACGCTGTCATATGAAGGAAAGGGGTCGATCATCAGAATTGGTTTATCTGACAACCAATAGTTAGATATTCTAAATATTTTGTGAGGCTCGATAGCGCTATTCTGATTTGGTGAGTTTTTTTAACTGATTTGTTAAGATACTGTGGCGGATCCTATATATAGTAGGACATACGCATTATAATAATTAAGATGGTCGACTTTATAAATTGGTTGTTACGAAGTCCAACATGAAGCTTTAAACGAAATTCTACAACCCCACTCAAAAATAAAAAAGCTCTTTATTTAAAGAGCTTTTTTTGTTTAAACCTTACTAAAAGCGCCCTATTTAGACCTTCTCAGTCTTAATAGGCCAAAAGCACCAAAACCTAACAACGCGATACAAGCAGGTGCTGAGACTGCCGAAACAATGGTTGGTTCAGCAGAAATGAGAGTAAATCTCACTGCGTCGGCAACCAAATACTTTCCTCTAGACGAATTACTATCATCCATTTTTACGTAAGACCCAGAGGTACCAAAAGAATAGTTACCTAAGTCTTGCCAATTGCCGCCATTGATAGTTTGGTTAATAAAAAGCGTATCCAAACCAGAGCCGATTGTAAGCAAAGCCGCTGACGCACGATTCGACCAAGCAGTCCAGTTCATTTCAACCTGCCAAATTCCAGCTACCCAATCAGCACTATTAGTTGGGTCCCAAATAGCGTAATCGCCTTGCGTCCCAGCCTGGTCAACCATGTAAGTACCCCCGATTGAAGGCCTAGTTGTGCCAGTGTATAAACTTTCAATAAAGCCTACAGAGCTAAAACCGGTGTCAGTATTATCGATCATAATAACAGTTGAGTTTGCAACAATCGGTAACGACAACATTAGTGCTGCACTGATTTTTAACACAAATTTATTTAATTTCATTTTTAACGACCCTATCAACTATTAAATTGCCTACTATAAAATAGTATGAGCAATTTATAAGCCAATAAAAACAAACCATAAAAATCAATAAGTTAAAAAAGTATTTAAAATGATACTTCAGGACTGTAAAGATTATAGACAAATAACTTAAGATAATCAGAGTTCATTGGTTTGGAGTTCTATACAGTGTGAATCAAAATTATCTAAACGCCGATCACAACTCTTTCAAATATGTGCGTTATTTGACAGTAATTTCAAGAGGGTTCTTTATGAGTCCTAATGTTTCTGCATATAACTGACACTATCTTATTCGTTTATAAAGGCGAACAAACTTTTGTAAAACCTTTCCTATAAACGAACCCTTTTTAACAAAGTCAATATATATAGATAAAGCTTCTTTTCTTTTAGCATCCAAAAAGTATTCATGGGTTTTCTGACTATACCAAGCTCTAAAATCCCAGTTTAATTTGTCAGCAAAATTAGATTTGCCTAAATTAGAAAATTCTCGTTTGACAGGGTACCAATTAGACTTTTTCTTATATTTTTCTACTCGATATTTAACTCCGTTACGTCTATGCCTATAACTAGCATTTTGTGACTTAACTATCTGTTCGGCCTCTATATCCTCTGTATAAAACGTTTTATCTAGCAGGCCTTTTTCGAAAATTCGTTTTATCACTTCATTTCTAATAATTATTAGGTTTGTTCCTTTACTATCACCTTTGTATTTATCTAACCATGCATCGCCAAATGAAACGTCCGCTAGTTCCCCCACAATATCATCACAAAAATCGCATGCCTTTAGTCGAAAAGCTCCCATTCCCCAGTCTTTTCCGAGTAAGCTATGCATAGGTGAGACATACACTTTAGATTCACTATCAATTACCTCAACTCCATAGTTATTAGCGGGTAAAGTGGATATTTTATGACGGAAATCAATTTTTTTAATATTGTCTGGTTCAACACCTAGTTGCCAAGCTAGGCTTTCGCCGAAGGCTGCTGATTTAAGGTGACCACAAAAGATAGAAATAGTAAATTTAAGCTTTTTTGCAAAATCTTGATCAACTAAAGCTAATCTTTTTACAGTTTTCACAAAACAAGGCACACCAACAAACGCGTAACTCCCATTATTTTTCTTTACGAAGTCAATAACTTCTGAAATTTCGATTGGGTAGTAACGTGTTTTTGCACCTTGATTGATTTCTTCAATTGAGCTTGAAACAGTGTACTTAAATAACTTCCCCTGGCCTTCTGATTCTTTTACATGAATAACTTTATCTATATGCCCTTGATCAAATAACTGTTTCAAAATCCAGCTAGCACCACCACCGGAGCTACTATTAAGACGACTGGCTTCATATTGATCATAACCCGCTTTAAGAGATAAATATGTTCCCAGCTTATCTTCCTCACTTTTTCGAAGAGAGGGATTTGCTAATTCATTTTCATGAGGGCCTTTATTTGAGAACGGACAAACCTCATCAATTTTGGGATTGGTCACTTCACTGATAATTGGTTCGTAAACACCAGTATCTGTGAAGCGCATGTTTATACCATTATCGATAGCTGCACACCCTCCGCAACCCACACAAAAACCACCATCAATCACTTTCTCTACATCGGTCTTCATAAGACTTGTATTCATATCTAATCCTTAATAGCGCGTCTTATTTTTAATACATATTTTCTATGTAAAATAACTGGCGACTTTAACCAATATTTGAATATAAAATTGCTAATATCAATTGGTGTAACGGTGCGTTTACTTTTTAGCTTTTAATGTGTCTAAAAGATAATTTTGAGAAATATTTCTATATTCTTTAAGTTTAGAATTTACACTATCCCAATCAATTTCTCGCTTAATCTTCGCTATAGTGGCTTCTTCTTTACTAACAACCAATCGGTCTTCTAAGCCAAACATCTTTAAGAGAGAATTAAACCTTGCCATTCCTCTTGCCTTATTGCCATAAGCGATAAACGGTTTATTAAATAAGATTGCAAAAACACAGCCATGAAAAGAATCAGTTAACACATATTCAGCATTATCAAAGCCCTTTAACCATGCTGTAACAGTAGGATAGATCTTATCTTCTAGGCTATTCATTTGTTCTTTTGGTTTCAAATTCACCTTAAATGACTCAATTCCTAACTCTTTACTGGCCAAATCGATGATGCTTTGTTTGTCTTCATTAACATCAAGAATGTAAGTTAAAAGTTTGCCTGGATGATTAGGCTCATTCTCTTGTTTTATTATTTTTCTATAATCATCTGCATCTAACAACATAGTTGGGTCTAGAACGTGTATCGCTTCTTTATCAAAATATTGTTTGCAAAGTTCTACACCGGAGTCTTCTCTAACGGCTACACCTTTGAACCTCTGGAGCTGGCTTTTGAATCTTGACGTTTGTTCTCCTGTGTAGTCCCAAGTATCAACACCGAAAGATGCTGCATAAGACAAAAATATAGGCTCATCACTTTTTACAAAACCAAAAAAAGCATAGTCAATATACCGATATACTCTGGCTCTCCAAACCTGATCACTTCCAACTAGATAAGCATCATAATTATTATCCGTTATCTTAGAAAAATGTACTTTTTTGTATATCGGTTTAGTTTTCGGCGTTATGTATTTTTCTATAAAGTAATGGGTGTTTTTTTCTATTTTGCTCTTTTGCCTATTATCTATCCATTTACTGGATAGATAGGAAAGAAAGTATTTTTTAAGTAAATGTTTAAATCTTGCTTTTTTCGATAAATCGATTGTCGGGACTAATAAAAGTTCAGGCTCGTGGTTTAACCTTTTTAAGGTTTCCAACATTGCATATGATTGCAGCATTCCGCCATAGTTATTGTTAAAATTGTACGTTAAGACAGCTATTTTCATTTTGTATTTCCAATCATTTTTTTGTTTTTACTGGTGCTAGCATAAGGCCTACATTGTATCACCTGACCTTAGGTTTAATTTCTAGACACTTTCTAACTTAAATTTTCTAGTCTCCAAAAAATGTATATTTAAGATGCTTAGTTAAAAATCTCAGTTTAAAGAAGCGCATAATAGATGACCTTGGGTATTTTATAGATAAAGCATTAAAAACATATTTTTTTAGAACTGCTGCTGATTTGCTATGGGAATTTACATTATCCACTCGATACATCGCTCCATAAAATGGCAAAGGAGCCAACGGTGTACCTTTTTTTTCTAAAAAACCCACAGTCTGAACATGAGCCCCTAGCATAAGCTTAACGTGCTCCATATCAGCATTTTCAAACTTATCAGGTAAATCGAGTAAATCCCTCCGAATAATAAGCGACGTGCCACAAGTTTGATTAAAGTCATCATGAGCAAAAATCAAATTACTTCCTTCCCCAAAAATATAACCATTTTTAAAATACCAACCATTTTTTCCAAGGTTCTCACTAACAAACTGACAAAGTCCTCTATGTACGAAATCATCGTCATCTACAACCATTAAATATGCAGATACAACCTCGAGCAACATGCCAGCTAATACCCTACGTCCCTTGTCGGACCTTACAGCATCATAAAAATCGGTTCGGCTTAGATCGCCTCTCGAATGTTTTGTATTAGGAGGGAAATCTACGTAACAAACTTCGCATTGTTTAGGCATTTCAGGCAAAGCAGTACCATTATTAGCAACTACTATACATCGCCATCCATCGTTTGTTTGCGCCGAAATTGACGCTAAAGTTTTTTGTAAATACTGCTTAGCCAACTGTGGTTTTTTAGAATTATCTGGATGACGAATTGGTACAATAAATGTTATGTGAGTATTCATTTAATTAATTTAATCCTTATTTAAATGTTAGGTGGTTAGCTTGTTAATCGAATATCATACTCAAATGCTCAGCCTTCATAATCTGAACTAAACGAATTTTCAATGGATTACCAACTCCTTCAGTTTTAGCTAAAAATTACACTTTTTTAACTAACTAACTATTACTTAAAAATCATTTCTTTGATTTCTTTTAATTGTCTTTTTGTGTATTGGTAAAAAAATAGAAAACTAATAATCGGATAACTTAAACAGCCCACACAAATTAGTAGCGCTAACAACAGAATGTCATTTGAAATAGATGCTGCCACGTAATGTTTAAAAATCATAATTAAAACAAACATAACTAAAGCACTAAAGTAGGATGGGAAGATAGCTATAATAAGCTTCTTAACATCAATAATTATATGCTTTTTTACTATATTAAAGCGTATGGGCAGTATAAAAAAATTAGCAACAACAATTGCCGTCAACATAGTCGTAATACCAAACCAAATTGTAGACAAAGCGACTAGTATACTGGTTACCACACTAACCAAGTTCAACTTTAAAGCATCACTCGTTTTCGCCTGCGAAATGAGTAAGGTTGGTAAAAACCAGCCTAATAATCCCGGCAACATTGCAAAAGCAGATATACTCATATAAGTTGCACTTTCACCAAATTTATCACCAAAAGCAATGATAACAAAAGGATCAGCAATCGCGGCTAGCCCCATAAAAATGGGTAATACTAAGGTTGCGGTAATAACGACTAGCTTAATATACAAAGCCCCTAGGTCAGTACCTTTTTTAGCACGCGAAAAACTTGGCACTATCATTGAGTTAATTGAGGTAATAGTTACTTGGCTAATCATTTGCTCACCTTTTTTTGCTGCATTTAATAAGGCAAAGCTTGCAGGACCAAGTACTACCCCCGTTAAAAGACTGGTAGTCCGTTGATGCACCATGTTTACTAAAGCAGAACCTAAAAGGGGTAAACAAAAATGAACCAACTCAGCCGTATCATCCTTATTGTAATGAAGTTTCGGTCTAAACTGTGCCAGATAAAAATAAAATAATAGTTCTAAAAACGCATTCACTAAACGACCAATAACAAGTGACCATAACCCCAATCCAGATTCTGCCGCGATAATTATAATGACGCCAGACACCACAGTCGCAATAAATTTAGCAATGCCCATTTGTTTGTTTTTAAAGTCGCGTACTAGCTTGCCGTTAAATACAACCTGCAGACTCATAAGCACAGTTATTGGCGCTAGACTCATTACCACGTAAGCCGCAGTAGTAGAGTGTGAGTACTGAGCAATAGGTGCGCCAACAAACACTAAAAACAAGGCCACACCAAGCGCTAAGCCCACCACATAAATAAGAGTACTTGAGGCATAGCCATCGTCCCAGACTTTACGCTGTACAATATTTTGGTTTACCCCTGCATTCACTGCGATATTGGCAAATTCAATAAAAAGAAGGCAAAAAGCGACCAATCCAAAATCTTCTAGCGTAAGAATACGAGCCAAGTAAGCAAAAACGATAAAGTCGACAA
>Ga0115567_10000552_pt1 | contig 36311 bp, 36 predicted proteins | sample COGITO_mtgs_1204_2_FD_88679 | JGI IMG/M metagenome (GOLD analysis project Ga0115567, IMG submission 88679) | Pelagic marine microbial communities from North Sea - COGITO_mtgs_120412 | ecosystem: Environmental > Aquatic > Marine > Epipelagic | place: Germany:Helgoland, sampling site Kabeltonne...
CAGGGCGGTTTTCAAGCGCATGCTTCTCCATCTCCGCCAGCGACATCGGCAGAACCGGCATCGCCGATGCCAGCGTCGTGGTCGCCAGTTTGAAGGGCGTTCCGGGCCGAATGTTCAAATGTTCCGCCAATGCGCCGCGGGCTTCGCGCAATTCGCGCTGAACGGTCAGCGCCTGGCGCACGGATTCAACAATTTCACGACGGTAGGCAACCGACTTGACCACATCGTTCGCGCCGGATTTTTCCATCGCGCGGGATTCACGCATGGCAACCTTGATATTGCGGGCAATTGCCTGAACCTTGCCCATCAAACGTTCCGCGCCGGCCGCCCGCCAATAGGCGGTGCGGACTTCGCGGATAATATCCTGCAGGGCTTTGCGCTCTTTTTCGCGGGCGATCAGGACTTCATCCGCCTGTTGCTTCGCCCGCGCATAAGACACACCCAGATCCAGAATATTCCAGGTGATACCGGCACTCGCGGTTCCTGTAATCCTGTCGTCGCTGGCTGAAAGCTCCTCGTTCGTCGCGTTGCGCGCCGCATCGAGGTCGAGACTGGGGAGCATCTCGAAGCTTTTGGTCTGCAACTCCGCATCTTCGATTTCGCGTTCGATCTGCTTTACCCGGCGCTGAAGGTTGAATGCGACGGCACGCACGATTGCCTGATTCAGCGTTATCGGCTCAGCCGGCACGAACTCCAGCTGGGCAATAAGCTTCAGGTCCCCTGCCGTTCGGGCATTCCGGTCTTCGCTGGTCAGGGGCTTGGGCATTATCGAACAGCCGGAGACAATGCCGAGAATGGCCAATGATCCCATAAGGCGGTATCCGAGACGCTGAGACATGATCCTCTTTCGGCCCGCCAGCCCCGCGCGGATGGATTCCGCGCATCAATGGCAGACACCCCCCGATTACGCCGTATTGATAAAAAATCCGTAAAATTGAAGATATTCTGCGCACGCGCCCCGCATAGGCAGTCAGGAGCCGGCGTATATCTGTGAGCTGCGCGAAAAGGATTTGTAGCGCGGACGTGTTTCTCTCAACTGCGAAATCCTGATAGCTTTGGTGTCTCAAAATCGGAAAGAGCCAACCATGCGTCAGGACGCCATCGCCCCGGGTTATACAAGCGCGCAGACAATTGCCGTCCTCGCCGGCTCCAGCGTGATGCTGACGATGAGCATGGGGATGCGCCAGAGTTGGGGCCTGTTCTCAGTCCCGATTACGCAGGACCTTGGTATTTCCGTCGCCGATTTCATGCTCGCAATCGCGATACAAAACCTCGTCTGGGGCGCGACCCAGCCGATTGTCGGCGCCTATGCGGACAAGTTCGGCAGCCGGTGGGTCGCGGTCCTCGGCACCCTGCTCTACGCAGCCGGTATCGGCGTCACGATGGCCGCGACCGGCTCGCTGATGTTGATCATCGGGCTTGGCGTGATGGTCGGCGTTGCCATGTCGTGCACGGCACTCATGCTCGCCCTTGCCGCCTCGGCCCGCGCCGTATCGGCGACCAAGCGCACGCTTATACTGGGGATAATCTCCGCAATGGGGTCCGTGGGTTCGTTCATCGCCGCCCCGCTTGCAGAAGGGCTGATTTCAAGCCATGGCTGGCTCATCGCGATGGTCGCGTTCCTCGGTCTCTGCGTCGTGATGCTTCCGGGCGCTTTCTTCACGGGTTCAGGGGACAAAGCGTCAGCCGAAGCCAACCGCAACTCGACACAGCCGGATGCCACGCTCACCCTTCGCCAGGTGCTGAAAGACGCGGCAGGCCATACGGGATACGTCATTACCGCCGTCGCATTTTTTGTCTGCGGTCTGCAATTGATCTTCATCGCCATGCATCTGCCGAATTACCTGGCACTTTGCGGTCAGGCACCCTGGCTGGGGGCGACCGCGCTCGGTGTTATCGGCGCCTTCAATGCCCTCGGCTGCTACCTTCTGGGCTGGCTGGGCAGCAAATACCCGAAACACGTAGTCCTCGGAGTCGTCTATATCCTGCGATCAGCCCTTATCATAATCTACTTCCTGCTGCCGGCGACCCCGGCCACAACGCTGATCTTCGCTGCTCTCATGGGGGTTTTATGGCTTGGAGTCGCCCCGCTCGTCACCGGGTTCGTCACACAGATATTCGGGCTCAAATACGTTGCCACGCTGATCGGCATTGCTTTCTTCTTTCACCAGGTCGGCTCGTTCATCGGCGTCTGGGGTGCCGGGCTGATCGTCGATTCCCTGGGCTCGTACGATCTTGCGTGGCAGATCGCCGTTGTCATCGGCATCGGCGCCGGAATAGCGCAGATATTTGCCAACGACCAACCTAAAGCCGGTATTCCGACCCCCGTAGCGGCCTGACCGGATCACGTAACCCGGAATGTCTTCAAACCCGTATAAGCTGTTGGATTCCGGATAACGTCGTATGAACGCCCTTCGTAACAGCGCCGCATTTTTCCTGTCGCACCCAATCGCCCGACGTCAATATCTACGGACGATCTTGCGCATTTTGAGTTGGCAGATTCTCAGCCGCCTGCATTCGGTGATAACCGTACGCTGGATCGGGGGGACAAAGCTGACCGTTTCCCGCGGCGCCAGGGGCGCGACGGGCAATCTTTATTACGGCCTGCATGAATTCTCGCCCATGGCGTTCACCATACATATGCTCCGCCCGGGCGATGTTTTCGTCGATGGCGGCGCCAATATCGGCACCTATACCCTGCTGGCCTCCGCAATCGCGGGTGCTCATACCGACGCATTCGAGCCGGACCCCGGAACCATCGAACACCTTGCTGCCAATATCGAGACAAACGCGATCTCGGATCGGGTGACGGTTCATGCCTCGGCATTGGGAGATCGCATAAAGCGGGTATCGTTTACCTCGGGTCTGGACACGATGAATTTCGTCAGCGACCGGGGTGATCAAACCGTGCAGATGACCACGCTCGATTCCCTGTCCCTCTCACCCGCCCTCCTGAAGCTCGACCTGGAAGGCGGCGAGCAAAGCGCTGTCGCCGGCGCGGAACGAACATTGCGCGATCCGAAGCTATTGGCGATCATTTGTGAAGATAACGCCCCGGAGATGGCCGCTCTGCTGGCAGAATACGGGTTCGAACGATACGGGTACGACCCTTTCGAACGTCGGCTCTCGCCCGAACCGAGGGCATTGCCGGAAAACGGCATCTTCATCCGCGAACTCCAGCGAGTATCGGCCCGCGTTTCAACTGCGGACAGAACATCGGTGTTCGGCGAACCCGTCTGAACACCGAAGGCACGATAGCGCCCTGCAGTCTGCCGACGAAAACCCCGCAGCATCGTTGCTACGGACATCCGGACCGGTCAAACGAACGTATCCTTCATACACGCTCTTCGTTGCCCTGAAAGTCATTCAATGTCAGCCCCTCTACCCCGCCGCGACATATTGAAAGCCGGTATCTCGGCCACCGCGCTGGCATCGGTTCTGCCGCTCCTGGTAGCATCGCAAACGGCTTTTGCAGGAAGCAGCCAGACCGTAACAGCCACTGCTGGAATGGCAAAGGCTCTGCGCTCAATCGGCGGTAACGTCTGTCTCGAAGCCGCAATACGTCTGGAAGGGTTCTCAGACGACGCAGAGCGGTTCAGCCTCCACCTTCGGCAAGCAGGGCTCGACCAGGCGGATGCCAGGCGTCTCGCCGCCGCGCTGAGCGCATTTGAACCTCAAAAGATATCCGCCATCACCTCGTTCAGTGTGAGCTTCAATCCGGACATCGGCGACGCGGGCGCGAAGGTGATCGCCAATGCCCTGCCCACCAAGCTTCCCGAACTGGGCTTGGTCGGTTGCGATATCGGCGATCAGGCGGGTGATGCGCTCCTGCGCTGGGCGCTGCGTGCACCGAACCTGCACACGATGTGCATAGAAGGAAACCGGTTCTCGGATCGCCTTCAGGCGCGCTTTGCCGAACTCGGACGTCAGCGCCCCGATATGCTGCTGGTGATCTGACCGGACGCACCGGTTGCACACGCAACCGCCCAGAAGGCCGTGAACATTCAGATTACGGCCTCCCCCTCCCCGTTCTGATGCCCCTTTTCCGATACCCGAGAAAGTCCTAGCATCGGTGTAACGAACATAACGATGCCGGGAGGAAAACTGATGGCAAAGCTGAGACACCTCGCCCTGAGCGTTAAAGACCTGGAAGAAAGCGCCAAATTTTATGAAAGCGCCTTCGGCATGGAGCGCGTGCGGCAATCAAAGGTCGCGATAATGCTGTCCGACGGCGTGGTCTCGCTGGCACTGCTTCACCTTCGGTCCAACGACAACGCGCCGGACGAACGCGGCCCCGATTATGTCGGCCTGCATCACATGGGATTTCTGGTCGATGATGTCCCGGCATCCAGCGAAGCGGTCGAAGCTGCCGGTGGCACCTATCACGGCCAGATTCTGAACGTCGGCGGCGGCCCGGAATCGGAACGCAAGTACCGCGACCCGAACGGCGTGGTGATCGACGTCACGTCGAAGGCGCATGCGGATTCATCGTGGCGCGTCCCGACCGACACCTGATCAGCCCGGCCAGATACACGCCGCCCGACCTATGATCGCTGCAAATTCCGCTACTGCTAGATGTTTGGAGGGTGTGACGACGGTGTGAAAACGCTAAGTTGTTTTTCATGCATATAAACTCGAAACGTCGCCACTTCGCGACAATTACTCACATGCCCTGGCTTTCCAGAATGCAGGTGCGCGACCCCGACCGCAAACCGTCAGGGCTGGTTTTTTTGCCGTTGAAATAATGCCCTTCGGCCTGTCCGACCAGACCGGTACGGTCCCGATTACCAACGAACGGAACGGGCACCTGAACCGGGTCGTCAAGACGACCACACAGCACTCTGTCCAGGCCCCGGATCTAAACCGAAACTATTCGTCGCACTCGGCCCGTCGGCAAAGCGAGTAATTGCGAAAGTGTCCCACGCCGATGAAGAGCGCGCCGGCAAGTGTTGTAAAACGCTCTCCGGTTTCGCCCAGAAAATCGTGCCCAAAGGCCGCGGCCATGACCAGAAGGACAAGCCCGAGAAAACCGAACAACCCGACAAGCCAGTTTTTGTGTTTCCGGCACCCCATCCCGAGGGCAACAACACTCAGGGGAATTACCAGCCAAAGCAGCATAACATGGAACAATTCCTGGCCAAAAAACGTTGCCCCCATTGCCGGTAACACCGACAGGAGAAGCGGCAGGCAAAGACAGTGTATCGCGCAGACAGCCGACGTGGAGATTGCCACCCGGTCGAGGACCGGCCCGGCGTTCGTAAGAAATTTCATTTTTTTGTCCGTGACAGAATTACCGTTATGTTATAACATACACAACATTGTTTGTAACAAACACAGCATATTTTGAACGATGAACACTTTGATGCCTGAATCGCCGGAATACCGCGATCGGCCAGCAGTTTCCCAAGATATCCTCACCTCTCCGATCAGCCTCGGCGAGGTTGCGAACCCCACCATTATGCAGGGTTCCGGCATTCGTATTTGCACCTCCGCGCAAGGGCTTTCCGCCATCAACGCGCCGGGAAACGAACTGGTGATCTGTCGGCGTTCCATCCCGTTTTGCGTTACCGAATGGCTCAAAAAATGGCGCCGTCGCAGCTTCCCGCTCTTCGGATCCTGGTAAGCCGGGCGAACGTGCGTGAGGCACTTGAATCCGAACTTGACGCGTTCGGGATGGCGTCGGGCAGAACGCGAGACGCGTTCATCGCCGATATCGCCGACCTCGTTTCCGTTTTCGCCGGCATCACGCGACAGGACCTCGTTGATGTCCGGCTCGACCGAATTGAACATGACGCCTGCTGGAAGTTCCATAAGGACTCGGTCGAAATCCGACTCCTGACGACATATCGCGGTGAAACCACCGAGTGGATATCGCCCCAATTCGCGGACCGGGCACTGAGAGAGCAGAAAGACTATGACAGCCCTCTGGAGTCCCTCCGACAACACGATGTCGCCATCTTCAGAGGGAAACACGCCAATTCGGCCGATGGAATCGTCCACCGCTCTCCGCCCATAGCGGGAACGGGATCCGTCAGACTACTCCTGTGTCTGAATGCGCCGTCGATTGTCTCCCCTGAACAGTGGCGGGCCGAACGCCGGGCATAACTGGTCAGGTGAGATGATTCATTCGCGAACCGCCCGGCCCCGGCCTCCACCGGCCGGACCGTGGCCGTTATCATTCGCCCCCTCCCCGCCCAGCCGACAAAAAACGGCGGGCGGCGGCTTAAGCCACAGGTAATACGCTACCCGAATCTCGGATAACGGTGCGAAAACAGTATGTTAAGAAAAGAAGGTGGTGCCCAGGGGCGGACTCGAACCACCGACACCCGCATTTTCAGTGCGATGCTCTACCAACTGAGCTACCTGGGCACGTCGCTGTTCAGCGAACGCAGCTTATAGGCAATATCGCCGCGCCTGTCCAGCCGCACCGGTCTGCGTTACCCTATAAATTAATTCGGAATTTGAGGGAGATAGCAAATGACCATCCAACATATCGAACCGGGCGAATGGAACAGCCGCGCCGTCATCCATGGCGGCTATGTCTGGCTGTCGGGGATTGTCGCCGGGGACAAGACGGCGGGTATCAAAGACCAGACGGCAGATGTGCTGGAAAGAATCGACGGTTTCCTTGCCAAGGCGGGCTCCGACAAGACTAAAATCGTCAGTGCGGTGATATATATCGCCGAAATGGCCGAAAAAGACGGCATGAACGCGGCCTGGATCGACTGGATGGGGGATGCCAACCCGCCTGCCCGTGCCTGCGTCGGCGTCGAGCTGACACCCGGCACGAAGGTGGAAATCATGTGCCAGGCGGTTATCGGCTAACACCTGCCCGGGGTGGCCGCTACAGGGCCGCTACAGGGCCGGTGCGTGGTCGACTTAGTTTCGGTAAATATCGTCGTCGGGAATTTGCTCTTCCATGCCGATATCGAATTCATCGGGAAGTTCCTCGGACGGCAACGCATATGCGCCTGTGAACCAGCGGCCGAGATCGACATCGGCGCAGCGCTTGGAACAGAACGGCCGGTTTTTCTGCGTCCGCTCATTGCCGCAGACGGGGCATTTCGGATCTGGCTGAGTACTCACGTAACCGGTTACTCCACAACGATATCGTAATTTTCGCGACCGTATTCTTTATCGGCGCGCAGGTCGATGGAACGGCCGGTTTCGTCTTCTACGCCGTCGACCAGCTCGCCATAGTCGGCTTCCAGCGATTCGACGACATCAGGTGCCGCAAACACGACGATCTCACCGGGTGGTACGACGCCTGCCTCGCGCTTCAATGCCCGCAGGATATCGATGGATGCCGCGTCAAGCGACTTCACCCGGCCGGCACCGCCGCAGGCCTTGCAGATTTCCGTCATGGTATGCAGCAGCGGTTCGCGCCGACGACGACGGGTGATCTCCACCAGCCCGGCTTCGGTGACCCCAAGGACACGGGTCGGGTTCCTGTCCCGCCCCGTCACGTCGTCGAGAATGTCGATAACGGTATTCCAGTGATCGTCGCTTTCCATATGGATCAGGTCGATCACGATCAGCCCTGAAAGGTTCCGCAGGCGGATATGACGCGCGGCCTCCTTCGCGGCTTCGGAATTGGTCCGGAGCGCCATCTGTTCCAGGTCGGACGCCGCATCGAAGCGCCCCGAATTCACATCAATGGAGGTCAGTGCCTCGGTGCTCTCGATTACCAGCCCGCCGCCGGACGGCAGATCGACGCGGCGTTTGCAGGCGCGTTCGATTTCTTCCTCGATGCCGTATTGCTCGAACATCTGCTGCGGACCTGAATGAAGCGTCACCCGCTCCGCCATACCCGGCATCACCCGTTCACAGAACTTGCGCGCAGACTCAGCCGCAGCCCCGTCATCGACATGAATACGGTCGATACTGTCCAGCGCATGGTCACGCAGCACCCGCAATACCGGGTCGATATCCGCATGCAGGCAGGACGGCGCCTTGATCGTCGCCTGCGCATCTTCGATCGACTGCCATGAGTCCAGCAACTCGGCACGATCGGCGGCCAACTCTTCACCGGTAGCCCCGACGGAGGCCGTCCGCAGGATATAGCCTTCGCCCTCCTCCGCGATACCCGCCATCAGGGCGGTCAGGCGCTCACGCTCGGCCTCGTCTTCGATCTGGCGCGATATCATCACCCGGTCCTGGCTTGGCGCATAGACCAGCGAGCGACCCGGCAGGGTCAACCGGCGCGACAACTGCACGCCCTTGGTGCCGATTGCATCCTTCGTGACCTGCACCAGGATCGCTTCGCCCTCGTGCACGGGCGCCGATGTTTCTCCGTTACCGCGGCGGTTATCGTCCAGCCCGAGGAAACCGGATTTACCGAGACCGATATCGACAAACGCGGCCTCCATCCCCTTCATGACCCGCTCGACACGACCGAGGTAGATATTGCCGACGACGCTCGCACGTTCGCGGCGCTCGACGATCAGGTCGATCAGAACAGCGTCGTCCATCAGCGCGGCGCGTACTTCGGCCGACATGACGTTTATAAATAGTTCCTGGCTCATGAATGTCTCATCCGGAGGGTGACGCTACAGGTACAACAAAACCCGATCCTCGCAAAAGCGAGAGTGTTTCGTAAAGTGGTAATCCGACAACGTTGAAATACGATCCGTTGATGCTGCGCACAAAACCGCCGGCGAGGCCCTGGATCGCGTAGCCGCCGGCCTTGCCTTCCCATTCCCCGCTGTCGAGGTAGGAATCGATCTCCGCCGTCTCAAGCCGCTTGAAACTGACGGTGGTAACAACCAGCCGCCGCGATGCCCTGCCGCCGGGTGAAATGACCGTCACGCCACCAAAAACGCGGTGCCGCCGCCCGGAGAGCATGGACAGGAAGCGCCGCGCTTCGTCCTGGTTTTCCGGTTTGCCGAGTATGCGTCGCCCGAGCCCGACAACGGTATCGGCTGCCAGCACCCAGGCGTCAGGATGTACGGATGCGATGGCCTCCCCTTTACCCAGGGCAAGACGCTTCGCCAGCGGCCCCGGTTCCTCACGACGCTGCGGTGTCTCATCTATATCAGCGGGAACGATCTCGTCGGGGACGATACCGATCTGGGCAAGTAACTCGACACGGCGCGGTGATGCCGATGCGAGGACAAGCCTCTGCGGCCCGGACGTCCGGACCATGGCGCTTATTTGAAGCGGAAGGTGATGCGGCCCTTGGTCAGGTCGTACGGCGTCATCTCAACGTTGACGCGGTCACCTGCGAGCACACGGATGCGGTTCTTGCGCATCTTGCCCGATGTATGGGCGAGGACTTCGTGTTCGTTATCAAGCTTCACCCGGAACATTGCGTTCGGGAGAAGTTCGAGAACGGTGCCCGAAAATTCCATAAGTTCTTCTTTTGCCATTATATCTCCTGGCGCGTTTCACATTTGGCGGGAAAGTGCGGTTTTGCAGGCGTAAGGTCAAGGGCTTTAGGTAATAGTTCAATATAGCGACAGGATTCAACAGCCTGACAACGGTCGCAACGTCATTCGGTCCCGATGAAGCGCGCCTCGATGCGCTTGATCAGGTAATCGCGCAAATCACGATAGGCCAGAAGCCGGGCGTCGCGATGCCCCTCGGCGACCGACGGGTCCGGGGTCGGCCAGTACTCCACCTCCGACGCCGTAACACGCGTCAGCTCAATCGCCTTGTGCTGCGCTTCCGGCGACAACGTCACAATGACCTCGAAAGAGGTATCCATCAGGTCATCCAGACGCTTTGACTGGTGCCGTGACATGTCGACACCGATTTCATCCATCACCGCAATGGCCATCGGGTCCAGCTCGCCATCACGGACACCGACGGAATCCACGAAAACCGATGTCCCAAGACGGTGTTTCGTCAGCGCTTCGGCCATGGGCGAGCGCAGGGCGTTTTCACTGCAGACGAAGAGAATGCTGGAAGGAAGAGCGGTCATCACGTGTCTCAGCTTCGCACGTGAAGGACGCAGATCAGGGTGAACAACCGGCGCGCCGTGCTTTCATCGACCTCGACATATTCCACCAGCTTGTTTTTCAACAGTTCCGCACCTTCGTCATGCAGGCCGCGCCGTCCCATATCAATCGCTTCGATCTTTGACGGGCTGGCAGACTTGATCGCGTCGTAATAGCTTTCGCACACGGTGAAATAGTCCCGGATGATCTTGCGGAACGTCGAAAGCGCAAGCGGGATATCCGCGAAATGGTAACCGTCATTATCGGTGATTTCGAAAATCAGGCGGGATTCCTGGCGCAACAGCCGAAGCGCATACGGGCCGTTATCGCTGTCGACCATCCGGAAGTAATTGTCTTCGAGCAGGTCATAAATCGCAACGCGTCGCTCGTGCTCGACCTCGGGATTACGCGCCACGAAATTGCGGTCATCCAGGCGGACGTCAAACAGGCGATTGCTCTCATCCGACATAACAGCCCCTGCCCGTCAGCCGTCGTCCAGGCGAACCGACAGCGACAGCGCATGCGCATCAAGCCCCTCGGCCCCCGCAAGGGTGACCGCCGCCGGACCGATCCGGGCAAGCGATGCCGCATCACAGGACACAAGTGTCGTGCGTTTCATGAAGTCGGTAACGCCGAGCCCCGATGAAAAGCGTGCACTCCGCGCCGTCGGCAGAACATGGTTCGGCCCGGCGACGTAATCGCCGATGGCCTCCGGCGTGTGACGGCCGAGGAAAATGGCCCCCGCGTGGGTGACTTTCTCCGCAAGGGCATCGGGCGCCGCAACGGCAAGTTCCAGATGTTCCGGCGCGATCCTGTCCACCAGCGGCACCGCATCGTCGAGGCTGCGCACCAGAATGATCGCGCCATGGGTATCCCAGCTGCGCCGCGCGATATCGGAGCGCTGCAACTGACCCAATATACGTTCGGCCGCATCGGCGACGGCGTCGGCCAGAGCACCGCTATCGGTAATCAGAACCGACTGCGACGATGCATCGTGTTCCGCCTGTGACAATAGATCCGCCGCGATCCAGTCAGGATCGTTTTCTGCATCCGCGACGACCAGTATTTCGGACGGCCCCGCGATCATGTCGATCCCGACGGTGCCGAAGACCTGGCGTTTGGCTTCCGCCACATAGGCGTTACCGGGGCCGGTGATCTTGTCGACCGGCAAAATCGTCTCGGTGCCATAGGCCAACGCACCGACAGCCTGCGCGCCGCCGATCCTGTAGATTTCACTGACACCCGACAGCTCTGCGGCTGCAAGCACCAGCGGGTTCACCTTGCCGTCCGGGGTCGGCACGACCATCACGATCCGCGATACACCGGCAACATTGGCCGGCACGGCGTTCATCAAAACCGAACTGGGATACGCCGCTGTGCCGCCCGGCACGTAGATTCCCGCTGCCGATACCGCCGTCCAGCGCGCCCCTAGACGCACGCCTTCCGCATCGGTGAATGAGAAACCTTCCGGCAGCTGGCGTTCATGGAAGGCACGGATACGGGCTGCAGCAAATTCAAGCGCGTCAATCTGCGCCGGCTCGCACGCTTCGCGGGCGGCGGCAATCAGATCGGGAGCGATCTGCAGGCCGCCCGATACATCGAGCCGGTCAAATTTCTGGGTGTATTCGACAACCGCCGCATCACCGCGCGCGCGCACATCCGCGATAATATCCGCCACCACGCCCGTGACATCAGCCGCAATTTCACGGCCCTTTGCGGTATATTCCGCGAAGGCTCTCTCGAACCCGGGATCGGCCGCAGACAGTCTAAGCGGCATCGAGCGCCCCCTGGAACCGGTCGATCCAGCCGTGGATTTCAGCGGAACGCGTCTTCAGCGCTGCACGGTTCACGACCAGCTGTGACGTAACCGTGGCGATTTGCTCTATCTCGACAAGACCATTGGCCTTGAGCGTCGATCCCGTCGACACAAGATCGACTATACGGCGGCACAAGCCCAGCGCCGGGGCAATTTCCATCGCGCCGTTAAGCTTGACACATTCGGCCTGCACGCCGCGCTCGGCGAAATGCCGGCGGGTGATTTCCGGGTACTTGGTGGCAACCCGCACGTGGCTCCACCGTTTCGGGTTCTCGCGCGCAAGCTCGTCTTCCTTTTCGGCCACGACCATCCGGCAATAACCGATGCCGAGGTCGAGCGGCGCATATACCTCCGGATAATCGAACTCCATCAGCACGTCGCGGCCGGCGACACCCATCTGGGCCGCGCCGAAAGCCACGAAGGTCGCGATGTCGAAGGACCGCACACGCAGGATGGACAGGTTCGGGATATTCGTCGCGAATTCCAGCTTGCGTTCATGCTTGTCCGAGAACGCAGCTTCGGGCTCGATACCGGCGCGCGCGAGCACCGGCAGAAGTTCTTCCAGAATCCGTCCCTTGGGCACCGCAAGGCGCAGAGTATCGTTCGCGGTCGTCATCGTCGTCTCCTGTTCGGCTGCTTGCCCCCGGCACTCACGCGCTCAGGTCTCTGATCCACTATCCAGATCGTGTTCGGGCCGCCACTGGGTCGGCCACGGCTCGCCAAAATCCTCCGCATGGCAAAGTATCCGCTCCAACTCGAGGCGGATAACCGCACCACCGGCAAAAACGAGGTCTACATACTCGTTCGTCGCTTCGAGGGCCAGCAAATCAAACATCTGCCCCCGTTGCGCCTGATCGAAATTCCGGCGGCGCACCGCCGTCACCCGATCAAATGTGACACCACAACGGACACGCTCGTAAATCCGGCCTTTGACCTTTTCGGCGGGGGCGTCTTCCCAGCGGAACCGGTTCGCGACCATGGCAAAACGGCTCTCCGCCGCGAGATAGATCATCTCGCTGATCGGAATAACGGCGTCCTGCAACAAAGCCGACAGAACGGCAATATCCTCCGGATCAGTGGCCGCGAGCTTTACCTCACCGCCAGAAGCCGCACCTGAAACCCCGTCTGAATCTGTGTCGGACATTAAGAAAGTACCTCTGAATTTTCCGTGGGCATCATGTTTCCTGAACGCGTTCGATCACCGCACCACAGGCACCGAGCTTTTCCTCGATCCGCTCGTAGCCGCGATCCAGATGATAAACACGCCGTATGACAGTTTCACCACGGGCCGCCAGGGCCGCGATAATAAGCGATGAAGATGCCCGCAGGTCGGTCGCCATCACCTCCGCGCCGGTCAGATGGTCAACACCGCGCACCATCGCGGACGCGCCGTGAACATTGACGTTCGCCCCCATGCGGGACAGTTCGGGCACGTGCATGAACCGGTTTTCGAAAATCGTCTCGGTGATCATCGCCGCCCCGTCGGCAACCGACATCAGCGCCATGACCTGCGCCTGCAGATCGGTCGGGAAACCCGGAAACGGCTCGGTCATCACGTCGATACCTTTAAGCCCGCCGCTGCCGAGGCTGACCCTGGTACCGGTCGGTGTATCCTCGATTTCGAGACCGGCTTCGCCCAGCATTTTGAACGCCGCGTCGAGCAGACCCGGGCTGACGCCCGTCAGTTCCAGCTCACCGCCGGTGATGGCCGCGGCCATTGCGTATGTCCCCGCCTCGATCCGGTCGCACACAACCGGATGCTCGGCCGCATGCAGGCTGGTGACACCCTGGATTGTCAGCGTATCCGAACCGATGCCGTCAATCTTTGCCCCCATCGCGACGAGACAATGGGCCAGATCGGTCACTTCCGGCTCGCGCGCCGCGTTGGTCAGCACGGTCTCGCCCCTGGCAAGACATGCCGCCATCATCAGGTTTTCGGTCGCGCCGACCGAGACGAACGGGAAAACGAACTTGCTGCCGATCAGGCCGTTCGGCGCGCGGGCGGTCATATAGCCGCTTTCAAGCTCTATCTCCGCGCCGAGTTGTTCCAGCCCGCGGATGTGCAGATCGACCGGGCGCGTGCCGATCGCACAGCCCCCCGGTAAAGACACCTTTGCTTCGCCGAACCGGGCGACAAGCGGGCCGAGCACCAGGACCGACGCCCGCATCCGGCGCACCAAATCATAAGGGGCCACCGTGTTGTCCACGCCGCCGGCATCGAATGTCATGGTCATGCCGCTTTTGCCGTCATCGACCTCCGACACCGAAACGCCGTGCTGTTCGAGCAATTTCGACATGGTGGAGATATCGGCGAGACGCGGCAGGTTGGTCAGTGTCAGCGGCTCCGCGCTCAGCAGGCTTGCCGCCATCAGCGGCAGCGCCGCGTTTTTCGCGCCGCTGATGCGAATTTCACCGGAAAGCCGGTTTCCGCCCTGTATGACTATCTGGTCCATGCCGATATATCGACGCGCCCGCGATTTTCATGCGACGGGGCGCGAATGTCCTTAAGTATGAAGTGTTTGGCCGTAATGCCTGTGATCGTGAAGGATATATATCGTCGCGACCCGGCGTTTACCAGCAGGTTTACCGGCTCCCCCGCAGACGGCGGGGTCTGATCAGCATTCCGCCTCAGGCACCTCCCGCCCACGGGACTGCTCCTTGCGGCGGCGGAGATTGGCGCGCAACGCCTCCGCCTGGCGCTCGAGACGCTCGGACTCGCTTGCCGCGGGTTGGCGCTGTAGTGGCTGTCGCGCCGGTTTTTCGCCGGGATCTCGGGGTGTTTTGGTCATGCCGACTTTATAGCGTTATTTCGCGCAAGACGCAGTTGACATTTTATCCGCCGATGGCATTGTGCGCCGCGTCTTAAATGGCCGCCGTAGCTCAGTGGTAGAGCGCACCATTGGTAATGGTGAGGTCGAGAGTTCGATTCTCTCCGGCGGCACCATTATTTCCCCGGTTTTCTAAAATTTGGTCCTTCAAGGGATAGTTTGCGACTCTATTCAGCCCGCTTTTCTGCATGTTTTGCCCCCGCCAAAAGCAGAAAAAACGCGCTGGCCGCTTATCGCCACGAAGCGGACGGCTTGGCCGCAGATAGCACCGGGCCTGCTCCTGACCCCAAAGGTGACATTCCACACATGAAAACGGCGGCCCTGAGGACCGCCGTCTAAATCATAGAATATCGTTACTAAATCAGACCATCCGCTTGCGTCGCGTGAAGCCAATCCCCATGAGACCAAGGCCGAGGATCACCAGCATACCCGGTTCCGGTATAGATACCTGAAGACGGACATCATAGAGCACATGCCCATGGGTCGATGCGCAGTTGGCACCACCACATGACGCATAATCGGTTAGGCTGTCGAACCTGATACCCAGAAACTGGTGACCATCGAGCAAAAGCTGACCGACCATTGCGGTCACATCAATTTGAAAGATGTCGCCGTCCACGAAGGGCGGGAACCCCGGTGCCACATACGGAGGATCGGAGAAGCCATCAGACGTTGTCGCGCCGACAGGTACCAGAACCTGTCCTGCCGATGCAAAATATCCAGAATCAAAGTCAGACGTTTCGACAACACCGTCACCGACATATCCTTGGACATCAATCAAATTATCGTACTGTGTCTGCTGTGAGAAAATTTCTCCACTGCGGTCCTCGGCCAGGCCTTCGCCCCCCAAACGAAACGAAAGGACAACGCTGCCAAGGCTCGCGCTCGTCAGGTTACCGAGGTCGTATTCGACCATCCCGCGGGCCTCTTCACCTGACACAGAAGTTTGGTTTCCGCTGGTTGTTTCAACCAAACCTCCCCCGACTTCCAAAGCCGGGGTAGGATACAGGCCAGGTCTTCCAAAGACATCATGGCTATGCGGGCTGAAGAATCCGCCCGCCTGATCAGACGACGCCGCGAAAGAAGCTGCGGATACAGGTATAACGGTAAGCGCGCTTGCGATGGAGGGTTGGAAAAACCCAAAGATCGCGGCAACCGTGCTAAGCGCCACAAGTGTGATTTTCTTATTCGGCATTTAATCGTCCAGAATGACTCGTCGGTACTAGTTTCAAAACTCTATAAGCAATAATCAGGCCACTTGAGATATTTGATATAAATCAGATACTTGCAGTGGCTTGATATATGTGAAAATTACAAAACGTAAAAAATTCCGACGGTATCTGGGGAAATGCCTGGATATCCGTTTTTGGCTACAAATCGACAAAACCCACGGCTGCAATTCAAGTCCGGGATACACTCGAAAGCCAGCACGCCAGTGATCGGAGCGTTGTCTTCAGCGTGAAGCCACGCACAATTTCCAAAAACAAACAATATATGTTCTTATTTTGTTCTTTTTCGTGATAGCCTGACAGAACAACGAAACCCCGGATCCACCGGTCGGAACGCGCGTGACTCCGTCGCGCGTGAACCGGTTGGTGAGTCCGCAATCGGAGCCGGGAAAACGGAGACATCGCCACCGCCGACGCCCGTATTTACGCCCCCGTCGCGCCCCCGTCCCGCCCCTCCCTTCGGGTGCATGGGGTTGTTTTGCACGTTTGTTGTTCGGGGTTTCAGAATTTGTGCCGGGGCGGCGACCGTTTCCGCGGCGCGCGCGATAGGGCACACTCCGGGCACAGGATGCAGAGGTTAAAACCATGAATTCAAATTCAGATGCTGCCGACGGCAGGCACACAACGCCCGGCGGAATTACCGGCGAAAATCTGTTGATTCCTGAAAGCGGTTCGGGTCCCGGTCTGCTCTTGCTGGCGGACGGCCAAGTGCCGGAGACCGCCGTGCAGGCGCGGGCGCGGCTCTTCGCGGAAGAAGGCTATGTCACCGCCGTGCTGTGCGGGGCGCTTGCTGCGCCGGATGTCAGGGAGGCTGCCATCCGGCTGAAAGATAGCGCCGAGACGACCGGGGGGCCGGTCTGCGTCGCCCATGGCGATATCGCCGGCGCTGCGCTGGACGCCGCCGATACGTTTGCGGCCCTCGTTATTTTCGATGCGCCGGGCGTCGCCGGCCGTGCAGGTGACTATATGTCTCTGCCCTGCCCGGTCGTTTTCCAGTTCGGCACGCTGGATGCCACCGATGCCACGGCGGCGGCGGGTCTTGCCGGCAGGCTGAATTCCGGAAACGGCTCGCGGCTGTATGTCTGGCCGGAAGCAGCACCGGGCTTCGCCCTGCCCGGTCATGCGGCGTTCGATTCCCGCGTCGACAGCCTGGCGCACACGCGTACGCTGGAGGTCATCCGCCGTGTCGTCGGTCCCCACTACGATTACGAAGCCCTGTTCGCCGAACATGTCCGCCACGAATTCGAGACCCGCGACGTCGACGCCACCATGGCGACCATGATCGCCGATCCCTACGTGAACCATGTGGCGACGCTGGCGGGCGGCGTCGGCCACGACATGCTGAAGCGGTTCTACAAATATCATTTCGTCGATCAGAATTCACGCGAACGGGTCAGCACGACGGTATCGATGACGCCGGGACCCGACCGGGTGGTGCTGGAACTCGTCGTGCGGTTTCGTCACGACGCTGTGCTGGACCGGTACTTTCCCGGCATCGCGCCGACCGGCAAAATGGTTGAGCTGGCCACGCTGCTGATCGTCAAGTTCCGCGGCGACAAGGTGTGCCACGAACATATTTACTGGGACCAGGGCTCCGCGCTGAAGCAGATCGGCGTGCTGGAGACGGGCGATCTGCCCATCGCCGGTGCCGAGGCCGCCCGGAAGGTGCTGGACGAGCACCTGCCGTCCAATATATTCATGCAGGATGCCTGGGCGACATCGGACGGGAAACCGATCTGACTGTCCGCTCAACCCACCCCTGATCCGTCCTCCTTCTCCAGACTGGAATACCGACATGACCGATGCACCGATGTTTACCCCGTTCACCCTGCGGGGCATGACCCTGAAGAACCGCCTGGCGATGTCGCCGATGTGCCAGTACTCGGCGGAAGACGGCACCGCGAATGACTGGCACCTGGTGCATCTGGGCAGCCGGGCGATGGGCGGCACCGGGCTGATCATCACCGAGATGACCGATATCTCGCCGGAAGGCCGGATATCCGAAGGCTGCGCCGGTATGTACAAGCCGGAACATGTCGCGGCATGGAAACGCGTCGTCGATTTCGTGCACAGCCAGTCGGATGCCAAGATCGCGATCCAGCTTGCCCATGCCGGGCGCAAGGCAAGCTGCATGTTTGCCTGGGAAGGCGGCGGGCCGCTGCCGGCCGAACGCGCATGGGAGATCATCGCCCCGTCCGCCATTCCGTTCTCGGCGGACAGCCAGACCCCGCGGGAAATGAACCGCGCCGACATGGACCGCCTGATCGAGGCCTTCGCCCAGGGTACGCGCTGGGCCGAGGAAGCCGGCTTCGACATGATCGAAATTCACGGCGGTCACGGCTACCTGATTTCAAGCTTCATCTCGCCCCTGTCGAACACGCGGACCGATGAATATGGCGGTTCGCTGGAAAACCGGATGCGGTTCCCGCTCGAAGTCTTCCACGCCATCCGCGCCAACTGGCCGGACGACAAGCCGATTTCAATGCGGATTTCCGCCTATGACTGGGTCGAGGGCGGCACCGAGGTCGATGATGCGGTCGAAATCGGCAGGATGATGAAAGCCGCCGGGCTCGATATCCTCGATGTCTCCAGCGGCAACGTCACCGACGACGTCCGCCCCCGCGTCGAGGGCCTGTTCCAGACCCCGTTCAGCGAACGCGTCCGCGCGGAAGCCGGTATCCCGACGATGACGGTGGGCAATGTCGGCGGCCCGGAACAGATCAACGAGGTTATCGCCGGCGGCCGCGCCGATCTCTGCTGCATGGCCAAGGGCCAGCTGTTCGATCCCTATTTCGCGCATCACGCCGCGCGCTCACTCGGTGTCGAGGATTACAAATGGCCGAAACAGTATGCGGCGGCCGGTTTCTTCAAACCCGTAGACTGACCGGGGATATATCCGGTCGCCCTGCGCTCGTTTTCGCCTGCTTTGTTGTTATGAGCCTTTTTTGGATCGAAACGATTTGTGGCAGGCGGAGCAGGATGCGCCGACGCGGCGGAACTGCGGCATCAGGCGTTCGCGGTCTCCCGACCTGACGATCTCAATCAGGGATTGGGCCTCGCGTCCGAGGGTGTCGGCCATCGCGTTGAATTGACGGCGGTCTGTCCAGATTTCAGGCCTGGCGACACTAGGTGCCTCCATCGAACCGGTCGGGAATAAAAGCTGCATCTGCTTGCCATGCTCCGAAATTCGTGTGGCCGCATCGATCAGGGCAGCGTTGTCCGGACGTTCGTCCGCCCGGATCATCCCGCTCAGGGCTTTCATCGTCTGACGGAGCGAAACCATCAGGTCCATCCGCTCCTTGACGATCCCGGTCGCGCCCTCATGTGCGTTAAGTGACGTAATCGAAAACGGGGACACCGCCGCCATCACGAGAAAAAACCAAACAATAGAGCGCACTGCCAAACATCGACTCCCAACACTGCTTTTCAAAATATTTACCCTGACGGAACATTCATTTGCATATATCAGTATGCACTACTCTGCAGGTGTTATTATACCATCATGCTTCGCCTTCATTGCAAAAATGGGATGTAATCACTCTATCCGGGCTTGATGGCCAAAAGACAGCGCCGCCCTGTTTCCCGATCAAGTTTCCTGATCAAGATGGATATCTGGCCCGCGGCAGACAGCCGCGTGTTGACCGCGCGTTCGAAGCCCGCAACACTACCGACATGACCCCATACGATCTCCTCGGCGTCGAGCGCGGCGCAGACATCGACGACATCAAACGCGCCTATCGCGCTCTCGCAAAGAAACTCCACCCGGACGTCAATGCGGGCGATGAAAGCGCAGCTGATCGCTTCAAGGAAATCACAGCAGCCTACAACCTGCTGGCCGACCGGCGAAAAAGGGCCGAATTCGATCGCAACAACCCCTCAAAGCGCGGCAAGGAAGACGGCGTGCAACCCTGGCAAAAAGGCGGCGCCTGGTTCGATTTCGAGATCGATGAAAGTACCGGCGAACGGACCATAGACCTGTTCGGTGATGTCGCCGGCACCCGTCTGGGACGGGTCAAAGGGGCCGCTGCGACATCTCTCTGGATGAAGGGCGAAGATATCGCCGAAACCCTTAAAGTCGTGCAGTCCGAAGCCGATGAAGGTATTTGCAAACTGGTTACCACCATGACCGGCATTACCGTCGCCGTGGACATCCCGGAAGGCACCGGCGACGGCGATATCATCACGCTTCGCGGTTTCGGGATCGAAGGCTTTGGTGGCGGGCCGCCGGGCGATCTCAACGTGATCGTCAGCGTTATTCCAGACCCCGCGATTGAAGAGCGCGGCTGATCGCCGCCTGATCGACCTCGTCTGCAGTGCTGCCGGAGTTCTGATAGATAGCCAGTTTCTCGCGATAAACGCGCGCGAGGTCTTTCCTTCCCGTTTCCGACATCGAAGAAAACTGACCGGCGATTTCCTGGTTCAGGGGATCAGCCCGCAGAATCTTGGCCTTTGCATCAAATCCGGTTGGACGCCCCTTATGAACCACAATCAGGCGGACCCGCGCAGAGTCCCCGACACTGTATCCTCCACGAAAGCCGAGCGCGCGAAAACCGTCGATGCTCCAGTCAGCAATGGCATAGCTCACATCATCGATGACAAGCATCGCGCTCTTCTCCGGGATGCGGAAAAGACGTCGCCGCTCTCGCGGATCGCGTTTCTTTTGAAACAAACCGAACACGGGATACACCAAGTTGTGTAACTCCCTTATATTTCACGCCCGGATTGCTAATTAAACGTTAACGGGATTCACCGATCAAAATCATCCTGGGCAGCACAGATATCAACATCCGCGGCGGCCTCAAAAATCCTGATAATCTGCGTTATATCAACATCTTGCCCAAGCTGATTCAGTGCAGATCTGAATACCTCCCGGGCATAATTTCCGGTCGTGAGCGGCGCGCCCATATCCTGTCCAAGCTTGGTGGCGAGCGTCAGATCCTTGTGCATCAGCGCCAGGCCAAAGTCCTGATTCTGACGACCGGGGATAACGAATTTGGGCAGCGATGTATCCGCGACGTAGCCGCGTCCCGAGCCCTTCGACAGAATCTCGGCAAAACGCTTCGGCTCAATCCCGGCCTTGGTTGCCAGGGCAAGCCCTTCAAAGGTCGCGATCCGGATACACGAGGAGATCATATTGTTGATCAGCTTCATTGCGTGACCGGATCCGATATCGCCCGCGTGGAAGATATTCGGGCTGATCGACCTGAATGCCGGTTTCACCTTTTCGAACAATGCATCGGACGCGCCGACCATTATCGCGATGGTGCCCTGTTCCGCCCCGCTGACGCCGCCAGATACCGGCGCGTCGATCATATCGATCCCCTCCGCTGCGAGACGTGCAGCCATCTCCTTCGTGGCAAGCGGATCACCTGTGGTCATGTCCGCGATAAGCGCCCCTTTGGGCAGCGATGCTGCGATGCCGTCCGGCCCGAATATGACCTCGTGGACCTGAACCGAGGTCGGCAGGCAGGTCAGGACAAGTTCCGCGCCGGACGCCCCCACGCCCCCCGGCCCGTTCGCTGCTTTTGCCCCGTCAGCGACCAGCGCATCAACCGCCGCCTGGTTCAGATCCCAGACATGCAGGGTATGATCCGCCATCAGGCGGCGTACGAGGGCTGCGCCCATATTCCCAAGGCCGATAAAGCCGATATCGCTCACGTATCTCTCCTTCGATAAATCTGTGTTAGTGCCGGTTCAGCCGGCAAATTTGAAAATCGGTTTGCCATCGGGACCGCCACCGATGATATGACCTCCGCCGACGTCTCCGAAATGGGCCGGCAGGATCATCGTGTCCGTCTCGGCGTGTCTGTCGACAAAAGCCGTGCGGGTTTCACGCGACAGCACCGGGTCCTCGCAGAACATGCTGGACCATTGGGCTTCGGGTACCTGCAGAGGATGATGCATCATGTCACCGCAGAAAATGCCGTGATCGCCGCCATGCTCCAGATGGAGGCAGACCGCGCCCGGTGTATGGCCGGGTGTATGCTCAAGCCACAGGCCGGTATCGATCTCATGATCGCCATTCACCATCGTCGCCTGCCCTGCCTCAATAACCGGCAGCACACTGTCGATGAAAGCGTCCCGCGCCCAGGCCTGGTTCTGATGTTCCTTTTCCCAGTAATCGTATTCGATCTTGTGAAACAGGTAATTGGCATTTGGAAAGGTCGGCACCCAGCGGCCGTCGACAAGCTGGGTGTTCCAGCCAACGTGATCGGTATGCAGATGGGTACACATGACAATATCGATGTCTTCCGGCGCAACACCCTGCGCCCGCAGGTTATCCATCCACGGCCAATTCTGGCGGTGCCAGTTCGGCCTTACAGGGCGTTCCTTGTCGTTGCCGACGCAGGAATCGATCAGGATCGTCAGCCGCTCGGTGCGCACGACGTAGCTCCGGAATGCCATGATGACGTTGCCGGTCTGCGGATCGATGCTATGAGGTTCAAGCCACCCGCGGTGTTTATCGACCTCTGCCTGCGTCGCATCAGGGTACAACTCCAGCGGATCGCGATAGATCCCCTGCCATTCCATAACCCCGCCAATTGTCACGTCGCCGATTTTGAGTGTACTCACCCCTGCCTCCAGTCATGTGTCTTACGCACAATCTAACAGATTTATCGCCGTGTGAATTGCAGGTACTATGCTACCGAACAAAAAGAAAAACGGGGAAAAGCCATGAAAAAAGTATTTGCGCTGGTCACAGTTCTGGCCGCTGCACCTTTCGCACAGGTGCAGGCGGAAACACTGCTGGAACGCGGAACCTACCTTATGAAAAGTATCGTCGCCTGCGGAAACTGCCACACTGCCAAGGGCGGGCCCATGGCCCAGCACGAACTCGCCGGTGGATTTCAGATGAAAGAAGGGCCGATCGACGCGGTCACACCGAATCTCACGCCCGATAAGGAAACCGGCATCGGAAACTGGACCGACGCCCAACTGATGGTCGCGATTCGTGATGGCAAACGCCCTGACGGCTCCCTCATCGGCCCGCCCATGCCCTATGATATGTACCGGGGTCTGTCCGACCGGGATACAAAGGCGATCATCGCTTATCTGCGAAATCTTAAGCCGGTAAAGAACGCAACGCGCAAATCGGTATATAAAATGCCGCTGCCCCCCGTTTACGGGCCGCCTGTCGGCTCTATCGCGGATGTGCCGCGCACCGACAAGGTCGCCTATGGCGCCTACCTCGCAGGGCCACTCGGCCATTGCATGGAATGCCACACGCCGATGACCAAGCCACCGTTTCGGGATTACAAAACCAAGATGGGCGCTGGCGGATTCAAGTTCGAGGGCCCCTGGGGTGAGAGCATCGCCGCCAACCTGACACCGCACGCAGAAACCGGCCTCGGTAAATGGACGGATGCACAGATCACGGCTGCTGTCCGACAGGGTGTGCGCCCGGATGGCACGAAACTGCGCCCGCCGATGGCGTTCGGCTATTACAAGAACATCAGCGACGACGACATGGGGGCGATTGTGGCCTATCTCAAATCGCTCAAACCGGTAGACCACAACGTCCGGTAAGCAAAACCGGTGTTCCGGTGTTTATTACAGAAATGGCGGCCAAAGAGGTCGCCATTTTTGTTTCTGCCCTCAGCGCATACGGGCGTCGAACAGTCTTTGAAGTTTTGCATCGGTCACCGCGTCCACATCCGTGAACACACCACCGACGGCCTTGTTCTTCGCATCAAGCCGCATTATCCGGCCCTTGAGATTGAAGCCGCGGCTTGTGCCTTCGTGGGGAACGATCAATCTGACACTGACGGAACTTTTTACGCGTAATTGCCCAACATATGGCGCTATCTGAAAGCCCTTCGGGTTCCAGTCGACAAGCGGATAGCTCGTCCCGTCCAGCACCAGCGTTGCCCGGGTTTCAGGCAATCGCGGCATCACCCGCCGATCGTCGGCTGCCGCTTTAGCGCCGCCAAGAGCCGATTTGATTAATCCGAGTACCATGAGGCTGCAATCATCCAGATAGAATACCGATCTATCCTTCACCCACAGCCTTAAAATTCACTTAATCGGGACGTATGTGGGATGCGTGGTTTTCGGCGTACCAGTCTGAAATCTCTTCACGTTTCGGGAACCAGACGCCGTCGATATCTTTCACGTAGGAAATGAACTGCCGTAACGCCTTCACGGCGAAACCACGTCCCATGACATGCGGGTGCAGGCCAATATTCATAATCCGCCCGCTGGTTTCGCTTTCCTCGTACAGGATATCGAATTCGTCCCGGAAACGTTCGAACGCACCGGAGGCTGCCATTGCGCCACGCGAAAAGACCGCAAAATCATTTATGTCATTCGAATAGGGTATCTGGACCAGCGGTCCGTGACGGGTACGCATCATGTAGGGCTGATCATCGTTCAGGTAACAGGCCATGAAATCAAAGCCGAGTTCCTTCAACAGGTGAGGTGTTTCATGTGTCGAGCGCAGCGAGGAAGACAGCCACCCACGCGGCCGGCGGCCAAGTACGCCCTCATAGGCGTCAATGATCCTCTGGATCACGTCCCGCTCTTCATCGGGTTTACCCGCATAAGACGACATGATGTCGGTCTGGGACCAGTTATGGGCGAGGATTTCCCAGCCGCGCTCGTTCGCCGCTTCGACGATCGGGGTCCGCTCCAGCGCCGTCAGCGCATTGATGGTGCAGGTTGTCGGCACCCCCGCCCTGTCAAACTCGTCGAACAGGCGCCATACGCCGACACGATGACCGTATTCGCGCCAGGTCCAGTTTGCGTAGTCGGGAACATCACCCGGTAACACATGTGGGATCGATGCAGGACCGCCCGGGTAGAGCGGTTCCGGCTTGTCCCAGGTCATCGGCCAGAACTCGCAGTTGATCGTGAAAATTACCGCGATGCGGTGACCGCCGGGCCACTTCAGCGGGGAACGATCCGGCATAGGTACGTAGTCGTAATGGTCCGGTGACAGCATCATCTCATCCCCCCCAAAGTTGTTGCAGAACAGTTCCTAGAGCTTGAACAACTTGCGTGCGTTCTCGCCGAGGATATTGCGCTTCTGTTGTTCATCGAGGAAATCCAGGTCCCAGATCACAGACGGCACATCCATATCCGGCAGCGGGTAATTGGATGCGTAGAGCACCTGGTTCCCGGCATCGATTGCCTTCATGGTCATTTTCAGCAGGTGACTGTCGCCAGCCTCAAGCGGTTGCGAGGTATAGTACATGTCGCGCATATACTCGCTGGGCAGTTTCCTCAGTCCCGGCACTTCCGACGAGCGCATCCGGTATTCGGAATCGATCCGCTGGATCACCCAGAGCACCCACGCAAGGCCGCCCTCCATCCAGAGAACCTTCAGGTCGGGGAAGCGTTCGTTCATGGCGTTGCACAGCCAGTTCACGCAGTGGACCACGTTATAGAACGGGTATCCGATTGCCTGCACGGCAACGAACCGGCTGGGACTGCCGAAAGTAGGGTCGTCCCAGTCATAGCCGGTATGAAAAGACAGGACCTTCCCTGCTTCCTGAATGGCCGCGTATGTCTTTGCGTAAACGTTTTCATGGATGGCATTGGTACGCACCGATGTCACCAGGAACCCGATGATACCGGGCACATCCTTGAATTCCTGAACGATACGATAGGCCATTTCGGGGTCGTTGAACGGCAAGTACGCAAAGGATTTGAGCCGGTCCGAGCCAGACAGCACTTTCTCGACCAGCCAACGGTTATACGCGAGCGCCACCTGCGCTTCGAACTCCGCCTGGGGGTGCATGCCCATCAACATCATCGGCGTCGGCAGCAGAACCGAAACGTCGATCCCCATCGTATCCATCCGCTTAAGCGCAAGCTGAACATCCCGGTGATTGCCATCCGGAACGGTCTGTTCCATCTGTCGAAGCGGCTCGCGCGTGATGCGTCCGCCAACATCCTGATAGCCGACACGGGAATACGGGAAGCCGCGCGATTTCCGCGCAACCCCGAGCGCCGATCTCGATAACTGCTTCATCACGGGGTCTTCGATGTATTCGAGCAGTTCGGCGACTGACTCCGTTTCGTAGTGATGTGAATCGGCATCGACGATGAAGACATCCTTCAGGCCACGCTCATCGCGCTGACGCGCGGCATTTGTCAGCAGTTTCGCTGTATCGAAATCATCGACCTTGAGCGAATAGATGTCGTCACTTGATGGAAGCTCCATCGTCTTATCCTCCGATTTTTTCTGTCCTTAAGACGTTACGGTGTTTTTCCCGCTTGTCAGGACGGTCCCTCAGATTTTCGAAATTTCCAACGTCGACGGCGCGAAAAGATCTTCCGGCGTCAACAGGCGTTCCGACAGACCGTGGCTATGCGAATAACGCGCAAGCGCCTCGATCTCATGACGGCATTCTTCAACGCCGTAGCGCCAGAAATCATTGCCCATCAATTCGATGGTATCGCGCCGCTCCGCATCCACCCAGGGCAACGCGATGCTGAGCGCGGCCGTCTTGGCGAGGTCTTCATAGGCAATGTCGCGCGACTCGATCAGCGCCTTGTAGATGCTGCCGGCCAGCCAGGGATGTGCTTCGTGCAGGTCCTTGCGCAGACCCATCAGATGCATGATCGGGAACATCTTGGTCTTGCGGTAATATTCCTTTTCGACCTCGCGGAAATTCGGCCACAACCGATCAATATTGGGTTTGCCCAGATTAAAGCTGGATGGTGCACGCGCCGTCATCAGCGCGTCGAGCTCTCCGGCCTCGAACATCTCGACCAGCGTACGGTCCTGCGGAATAGGCTGCAGGTCAAGTCCGGGAGGTGCCTCAAACGGTGTGCGCTCATCGCGACCGGCTTCTTCCTGTCCGCCGGACCGCCAGCGGATTTCTTCCGGCTTGATGCCGTATTCGTCTTCCAGGATGCCGCGCATCCAGACCGGTGCCGTCATCTGGTATTCGGGCAGCCCAACCAGCTTGCCTCGCAGGTCTTCAGGCTTGGTGATCCCCCGGTCGGTACGAATGTAAAATCCCGAATGGCGAAACACCCGGCTTACGAATGCGGGGATGCCGACATAGTCTGCCTTGTTCTGCGACGTGACCCGCATATGGCTGGAAAACGAAAGCTCGCAGCAATCGAACTCGGCATTCCGGAACGCGCGGAAGAAAACTTCCTCCGGCTCCATCGGAATAAAGGTTACGTCGCAGCCTTCGACCTGAACGCGGCCGTCCTTGATTGCGGCGACACGGTCCATATCGCCTGCGGCGATGGTGATGTGGATATTTTTCGACATTGTGCTGTCCCTGCGTAGTGGTTTTAAATTCCGGTCATCCCGAGGCCCAAGCCTAGCGGAAATGAATCCATAAGACATCTAACTGATTGAATTATTCTAGAGCCCCGTTGTGATCCGGGCCAGCCTCGTTCAGGGTGGCGGCCACAACAAAATCAGGGCGTTTCGACATGGCCGACCAGAACGATTATCGCAAATACCAAGGCATGGATTTCGCCGAAATTCCGTCCGACATCCTTGATCGCGACAGCAACGAAATGTTCGCCTATCGCGCCATGGACGACGATGCCCGCGCCGCTCAATTGAAACGCGACGCCGCATATAACAATCGGTGGGCAGTTCCCGACCATCAGGGGGATCTCGACCGCTGGGCCACCGATAGCGCCGCGGTTCGCAATTCCGTCCGGTGCGACCTCGACATCGCCTATGGCAACGGAGAGCGTGAGACACTGGACATTCTTCACCCCGACACCGATGGCCCGGCGCCGCTGATCGTGTTTTTGCATGGCGGTTACTGGTTGAGCATGACCAAGGATTCCTATTCGTTCATCGGCGAGAACTTTGTCAAAAAAGGGGCCGCCTTTGCGGCCATCGGATTCGGGCTCTGCCCGGATATTTCACTGGCCGCGATGGTTGATCAGGTCGAACGTGCGATTCTGCATCTGTGGGACAATTCGGAAAGTTACGGGTTTGACCGCGACCGGTTCTATCTCGCCGGACATTCATCCGGAGGCCATCTGGCAGCCATGGTGCTCGGCGGTGGCGTCAGCGGCAACCCGTCCGTGCCGCCTGAAACCTTCAAGGCCTCCGTCATCGTCAGCGGCCTGTTCGATCTAGCCCCCATCGCCGCGACTTACATCAACAATTACATCCGCCTTGACGATGCGGGCGTTGAAACACTCAGCCCGCTTTCTCATGTACCGCCCACCGGGAAACAGATGGGGCCGTTAATACTCGGTACGGGCGAGAACGAGCTCTCGGAGTATTTTCTGCACCAGTCTCGCTATGCCAGCGCCTGGATCGAAAACGGCCACCAGCTGGAAATGTGCGATGCCGCGGGATATCAGCATTTCGACGTCCCCTATGACCTCGCCAATGCTGACGGCGCGCTGCACAAGGCATTCACCAAGCTGATCGACTGGCGCTGACAGCGAAACGGCCCGTGCCGGGCCTGTCATTCGAGCTTTCGATGGGAACGAAATGTGCCCTAAAATTGTCGCAATCGAAGCGCTATATACAATGTTTCTGACGTACTCCGGCACGGCACCGTAGACGGGCCAGCCAAACAATAAGCGCCCGGTTCAGGGCGCCAACGAGTTAGCTTTATCAGTATGACCGATATTCCCGTCCCCAAGCCTCCGGCGCGTCGGCCAAAGTGGGCCAGGCGTTCGGGTTTTCTAGCCCTTTTCATCCTCATCCTGAGCGGTGCGATCTACTTTGCATTGCCGCCCGTCGCCACATGGCAGATTGAATCGCAGCTAGGGAAACTCGGCGCGAAATCCGTTCAGGTCGGCGGCCTCAGCATTAACCCCGCCACCGGCCAGATCGAACTGGAGAATTTCAAATCGGTAGGCCCCGATGGCGAGGATATCCTCGTCGGCAAAGCGCGGCTAAGTATCAGCCTGGCGGATATCGCACTTCGTCAGATCACGATCAGCGAGTTGTCGGTTTCGGATGCCGAGATAGATATCCGGCGGGACGCAAAAGGCCTCTGGTCGGTCGGTGGGTTTCCAATGGCGTTTGCGGCAACCGAAACACCGGCCGAACCAAGCGCGCCATGGCAGCTCAAAGCAGACAATATCGCCATCGATAACAGCCAGATCACTCTCAACCTGGGCCCTGCCCTTCAGAAGGCCCTTGTAGAGAAACTTCGGATAGATCGCCTGTCCACGCTCGACCCGGCAAAACCGGCGAGCGTTTCTCTGTCAGTCATGACCAGCGGGGGGCAAGTCAAATTTGACGGCACAGCCCTGCCTTTCGCCGAACAACTTAGCGCTGGACTCTCGCTAAATGTGGCAGCCCTGAATCTCGCGGCTTTCATAGACCTTATCGCCACCGGCCGCATAAAAGATATTTCAGGTGTTGCAGCCATTCAGGGCAAGGCCCTAGCGGGCATTGGGAACGATAGCGGCATTGCCCTGTCATTCGACGGAAAAGCGTCTCTCGCCACGACTCGAGTTCGAACGACCCTGTTCGAAGTCAACGCGAAAGATCAAGCCTGGGACGGAAATGCCCGGGCCGGTCTGTCCGGCACTCGGCACGGCAATAGACGCGCTCCCGACGATGGATATCAAAGGCACAGCATCCGCCAGCGACTTCGCCTTCCTCAACCGCATCAGCAAGGTCTCCCTGTCCGCGACGAGCGCCAGCTTCGACCTGACGAAATCGGGGGTCACGCTCCAGCAAGACCCGAAAAATGCCGGGTCGACGAAAATCCGCAGCGAAGTTGCCGCCAGGCTTACCAACGCAAAGTTCGACCAGCCTGAGTCAGGCCTTACCGTCGCGCCCGAACAGCTCGACCTGACCGGTCAGGTCGAGCTGACACTGCCACCGCAGACAGCCGCGTTCTCTGCGAAGCTCTCCGGCGTTATTGATGCAAAGGCCCTTTCAGGTGCGCTCAAACCTGCCGGGATCGATCGGCTGGATGCCAGGACTTTTCGCGTGACCTATAAAGACGCGCTTATAAACCTCGCGGCAAACGGTCGTATCTCGGGCGAGGTTACGGGTAGTCTCGGACTCACGGGCGTCGCACTTGAAGCACCGAAACTCGGCGTCAGCGCTGCGGCGGTGTCGGTCGATAGTACAGCGAACCGCATATCATTCGGCCAGACCGAAGCAGGCGGCATGAAGCTGTCTCTGGCAGGCGGGCTTACCGCCACCGGAGTCTCTTCCCAGAGCACCGACAAACGCTGGTCAATCGCCCAGAAAACTGCCGTCTGGACAGGCACCATCGCTATCGACCCGACCACCGGCAATTCCCCTGGCGGTGGCCTGTCGCTCTCTGGCGATATCGAACTCAGCAATTTTCAGGCAATACTCGCCGCAGACGATCCCTTTCGCCTCGACCTGAAATCCGCCAGCGCGGCGGGGATTGCGATTACCCCCTCCGGCAGTTCTGTCAAAAAAGCGTCCATAGCCGGTCTGTCGACGACCGGGTCGACGGACACCTCTACCCTGCCCCGGATCGGTTTAAAGTCCCTGCTGGTGACGGATATCAAGGCCGATAAGGATGGCGGGCTCGACATAGAGTCACTCCGGGCCCTGGGGCTTTCTGGACGACTCGTCCGGGACGCCGAAGGTCAGATAGCGCTGCCGACGATGCCGGATGCGAAAAACACCGGAACAAAATCACCTGTCCCCTCCCCCGCGCCTGCCGATAAGGCTGGCACGATCCGTATCGGCAGCGCTGTCTTGTCAGACGGTAAACTGGAGTTTGTCGACAGTTCGGTGACACCACCTTTCCTGATCGAGACGTCACGCTTCCAGGCGTCATTGCGCGATTTCGATACGGCGAAGCCCGAGACCAATGCGAGTCTGGACGTGCTGCTGGGTCTCGGCCAGTTCGGTCGTGTCCAGATCGACGGCTCGGTGAAACCTGACCTTGAGAAGACCACCGCCGACCTCGGGGTTGGCTTCAAGAACATCGAACTGTTCAAGTTCAACGCCTATATTCGGCCTGCAATAAAACACACCATTCGTCAGGGTCGCGCAGACGGCGATATTGCGCTCAAACTGACGGACAGCAAGATCGATGCAAAAACTTTACTGACCATCAGCCGACTGAAAGTAACACCGGCGCCAACGCGTAAAGACGGCAGGATTGTGGAATCAGGGCCGCCGATCGAGACCGCTCTGGGTCTGATTCAGGACAGCAAAGGCATCATAAAACTGTCGATCCCCATCACAGGATCGCTTGAAGACCCCAAGTTCAATCTGAACGATGCCATCGGACAGGCCATTGGCGGCGCCATGCAGAAGACGCTCCTGACCGCCGTCAAGATCGCCTTCCCGCTCGGCGCGGTCGTGGCGATTGTCGATTCCGTCGGAGCGCCGAAAATATCAATCAAACCCATCGAATTCACTGCCGGGTCATCAGCGCTTTCACCGGCTTTGAAGGGCCGGATCGCGGAAATCGCGGCCTATCTGAAAAAGAAACCGAAGGAAGCACCATCCATGTGCGGCCCGGCGACGGAATCTGATCTTGCGGCGCTGAAAAAAATCACACCGAAGGCAAACCGCGAAACCGCGATAGCCCTGGCGACGGCCAGGATAGCGGCCGTTAGGGACGAGCTTGTTTCAGCGCATAGCATCCCGGCCGCCCGGGTTTTTGTCTGCGCGCCCGAATTCGTCGAGGCAGCAGGTGCAGTGCCCTCGGTCACAGTCGACCTGAAGAACTGACGCCGGGTCCCGTTCGATCACGCGACGTCGAACACGCTGTTTTCCATCCCGACTCCTTCGCCTGTCGCCGTTATTTCAGCCCAGGCCTCGTCGTTGATTTCAATTCCAGCTGCCATACGTTCGGCCGTCCGCGCACGTTCGGCGTCCCCCGCAACGATAACAGGCTTGTCCGGGTCGGCAGGTCGGGCGGATTTCACATAGTTGATCGTCGCGTCGATCTCGCTTTGCAACCATGTCATATCAACCAGCCGCGCCGGGTCGACGACGATAGTGAACATGTTATTGATGATCGACTGCAGCTGCGGGTTATTCGGCTGAATGGTGCCGCCACCCGACAGGCCGCCTGCCAGCAATTCGCACATCAGTGCAAGACCTGACCCCTTGTGGTCACCGAAAGGCAGCAACGCACCCTTCGGGTCTCCATACATCACGGACGGGTCGGTCGTCGGCTTGCCGTCGGCATCGATCATCAGCCCTTCATCCATCTGCTCGCCCTTCGACATGGCCACACGAGCCTTGCCGAGCGCAATCAGACTGGTCGCCATGTCGAGCAATGTCGGCTCGGTATTCTCTGTTCCCGGTACGGCGATGCAGACAGGGTTGGTCACGTAGCGGGCTTCTCCCCCACCCCAGGGAGCCACCGTTGGTCCATGGTCGATCACGTTGACGAAATGCATGGAAATCAGCCCATGTGCCATGGCAATCTCACCATAGGCGCCGATACGGCCAATATGGTGCGCGTTGCGGAGTGTCATCAGGACCACGCCGGTATCGCGGCACCGCTCCGCTGCGGCCTCCATCGCTTCACCCCCTGCCCGCCGGCCAAAGCCTCGGCAACCGTCGAACATCATGATCGCGCCGTCATCCTTGACGCATTCGGCCGACGTGCCGGGGATCAGCAACCCGGCCTGAATATGACGCACATAAGTCGGCACCAGCCCGACGCCATGGCTGTCATGTCCCATCAGATTTGCCTTCACCAGTGACCCCGCGACCAGTGCCGCCTCGTCGGCGGTGCTGCCGGTTTTCTCGAAAATCGTGGTAACAATATCGGTCAGATTTTCAGCCTGAATCCGCATCATATTTCTCCGTCAGAATCTCTCGGCCCGGAATGGAGCGAGATCGATGGCCGGCGTCCGGTTCGCGGCAAGATCGGCGATAAGCTGCCCGGTCACCGCGCCCATTGTCAGCCCAAGATGGCCATGGCCGAAGGCAAGATAGACATCTTTGCGCCCCGGTGCCCGGCCTATCACCGGCAGGCTATCCGGCAGGGACGGTCTGTATCCCATCCAGCGCTCGGCACCGTCCAGATTCAGCCCCGGCACAAACGGCGCGGCCAGTTCAGCGAGAATATCCGCACGATCCCAATAGGGCGGCAGTTCCAGCCCCGCAAATTCCGCCGTCCCGACAAGGCGTATTCCGCCGGTCATGGGCACGATCCCGAACCGATGATCGCCGACAATAATGGGACGACGCATTTCAACTCCCGGGTCAGGCAGCCAAAGGTGATATCCGCGTTCGGTATCCAGCGGCACCGAAGTACCAGCCGATTTTGCAAAAGGCTTTGAGAAGGCACCGGCGGCAATGACCAGCGCATCAAGCGTGCGGGGTTCGTGCTCTCCGACCAGTTGTGACGGTTCGCCGTCAGAACCGGTTTCAATCCGTAAAATATTGTCTTTGACGAATTCTCCACCGTTGCGGCGGAACAGCTCGAACAGTTTCTCTGACAGGTGCAACGGATGGGTTATGGAATTCGCATTCGGGGTGAAGACCCCGGCATAAAGTTCAGGCGAAAGTGCGGGTTCGAGCTGGCGCATTTCGTCAACGGTCAGGTCTTCCAGCAACGATCCGCGGCGGCGGCGCAGCTCGTGGGTCGACTGCGCCGCATCCCATGCTTCCTTTTTCCGGTAGACATGAAGCTCTCCCGATTGCCGCCAGACCTCCTGCGCGCTTGCCGCCTTGATCAGTTCGAGCCACGCGTCGTTCGAACTATCCAGCAGCGACGCGAGCGCCATCGATATCCGTTCCACGCTATCGGGACGTGCCGCCAGGACAAATTTTGCGAGCCATGGTGCAATCCGGTGAAGATAACGCCAGCGCACAACCAGTGGTCCCTTCGGGTCGAGCAGCATACGCGGGACGTTTCCGAGAATGCCCGGCGTTGCAATCGGCACAACCGCATCTATCTGGATCAGACCGGCATTGCCAAAGGACGTACCGGTTCCCGGGTCCATCCGGTCGACAAGCGTCACGCTGTGACCGTCTTTCTGCAGTGAAACCGCACAACAGAGCCCCACGACACCTGCACCAAGCACCGTAAAATGTCTTTTGTTTTCAAAAGGTTCTGTCAACGATTCAACTTCTTTGCTGGGATTTGTCACAAAATGCCCATATTAGAGGGTGAAGTCCAATAGGTAGGAGTTAGAGTAGCAGGATGGATATTACCGCATTAATCGCCCTGTCGATGGGTGCCGCATGGGCCAGCGGCCTGAACCTTTACGCCACCTGTGCCATGCTCGGCATCATGGGGGCAACCGGATCGATGGACCTGCCCCCCGGACTGGAAACACTTGAAAACCCCTGGGTCATTGCTGCCGCGGGCGCAATGTATGTGGTCGAATTCTTTGCCGACAAAATCCCCGGCGTGGATTCTGCCTGGGATACCATCCACTCTTTCATCCGCGTGCCCGCAGGGGCCGTCCTGGCAGCAACAGTGTTTGCCGATGCCAGTACAGCCGAGATGCTTGCCGCGGGCGCCGGCGGCGGCGTGCTGACCGCCGCAACGCATACGATCAAGGCGGGCAGCCGTTTGCTCATCAACACATCACCGGAGCCGTTCTCCAACTGGACCGCATCCGTTTCGGAAGACGTCGCGGTGTTCGGCGGGCTTTGGCTGGCACTCTCTCATCCCGCCGTGTTTATCGGCGTACTGGTGGTGTTCATCCTGCTGGCGATATGGCTGCTGCCGAAACTGTGGCGCGCGATCCGTATGCTTTTTTCGAAGATCGCCCGGCTCTTCGGCAAGGAGACCGAGACACCTCCGCTCGAAGGTGTGCGGGTAACGCTCGGCCGGAAATCAATCGGCAGCTAGCCACCACACGACCGGGGGCAATCACGGTTTCACGCCGTTCTGGCCCCGTCGTAGTTGGGGTGATAAACTGAAGACGATGGCGCGAACCCGGAAGCCCGGAGACCAAGAATATGTCTTTAGACACCGTCCCGATTATTGATATTTCGCCCTTCCTGTCGGGCGACCCGGCAGGCAAGAAAGCGGTTGCCGATGCAGTCGCCGCCGCCTGTACCGATATCGGGTTTTTTGCGATTTCAGGCCATGGCGTAGACCAGCACCTGGTAGAGGATCTGCGCGAAGCGTCACACAGCTTTTTCGAACAGCCCGAACCCGTCAAACGCGAAACCGTTCATCCCATCCCAGACACGCCCCGTGGACTCCGCGTGATGGAAGGAGAATCGCTCGGGCGCACGGTGCGCCCCGATGCGACACCGGACCTCAAGGAATTTTATCACTACGGTCCTCAGGACTGGCCTGACGAGCCCTATTTCAACGGCCCCGAAGGCAAGCAATATTTCATCCCCAATATCTGGCCGGACAAACCCGCCTCCTTCCGCGAGGCATCTCTCGCCTACTACGCCGAGATGGAACGCCTTATCCACGACCTGGGACGTATCGCCTCCATGGCGCTCGGCCTTCCGGAAAACTGGTTCGAGGACAAGCTCGACAAGCATGTAACGGCAATTCGTCTGAACTATTATCCGCTATTGGCCGACGGCCCGCCGCCGGGACAAATACGCGCCGGCGAACACACCGATTACGGTTTCCTGACCATCCTGATGGGAGAGGACGAAGCCGGCGGCCTGCAGGTCCGCACCCGCAAGGGCGACTGGATCGATGTCGAAACGCGGCCGGAATTTTTTGTCATCAATATCGGCGACCTGCTGATGCGCTGGACCAACGATACGTGGCTGTCGAACATGCACCGGGTTGTGAATCCCCCTGTCAATTCCAAGCCGACGCGCGGCAGATTGTCTGTAGGGTTCTTCACCCAGCCCAATTACGACGCGCTGATAGAATGCATCCCGACCTGCACAAGCCCCGACAATCCCGCCAAATACGAGCCCGTGGTTTCAGGCAAATATCGCGACCTCAAATACGATCAGGGCAACGATGTCGGAGAGACCAAAAGCGCCCCTGCAAACGCCTGACCGACTAGCCGAAAGGCGCGCAGCGTGGCATTGTACCGATCAGCAATTAATGGAGAGAAAAATGGCCGAACCCGTCACGCTGGAGCTGTTCAGCGACTACGTTTGACCCTGGTGTTATCTCAGTACCGTGCGTATTGAAAAACTCCGCGAAAACTACAACATCGATATCAAGCTGATCCACTTTCCGCTTCATCCGGACACGCCGGCCGAAGGCCGCGAGATGGCCGGGTTCTACGCGCAGCGCGGGCTGGATCCAGACAAGATGTATACCGACATGAAGGAACGGATGGATGCCGAGGGCCTGCCCTATGGCAAACGCACCCATTCCTATAACAGCCGCCTTGCCCAGGAACTGGGCAAATGGGCCGACACGCTTGATGACGGCGAAAAGCTGCACGAGGCGCTCTACAAAGCGTATTTCGTCGAGTCGAAAAACATCGGCGAGGTCGACGTCCTGCTTGAAGTCGCCGGCAGTGTCGGACTATCGGTCGATGATGCCCGCAAGGTCATCGAGGAACGTACTTTCGAAGCGGAGATCGATGCCGATTGGCAGAAATCACAGCAATACGGCGTAACCGGTGTGCCCACATATGTGGCTGGCGGCTACGGCGTCGTCGGCGCCCAGCCCTATGAGGCGCTGGAACAGCTTATGAA
>Ga0115567_10000560_pt1 | contig 36154 bp, 40 predicted proteins | sample COGITO_mtgs_1204_2_FD_88679 | JGI IMG/M metagenome (GOLD analysis project Ga0115567, IMG submission 88679) | Pelagic marine microbial communities from North Sea - COGITO_mtgs_120412 | ecosystem: Environmental > Aquatic > Marine > Epipelagic | place: Germany:Helgoland, sampling site Kabeltonne...
AGGCGTCGGCCGTGGCCTTGTGGCGGCTTGGCTTGACGAAACAGACGCGGAAATCGCCTTTTTGGAAGTGGCCGAGGACAATGCAGCAGCTCTTGCGATCTATCGCCGGGCGGGTTTTACTGTCATCGGAAAGCGCAAAGGCTATTACGCGCGACCGGACACTGCACCTGTGGATGCAATCACCATGAAATGCACACTGACGCGTGGGAAGACGCTGTAAACCACACCGCCCGTCCCAGAATTCGGTTGACCACAGGCATACCCTGCGCGCAAATTTACCAATGATCACGCGGCCTCGCCGCGCGACCGGGCAAGACTGCGCAGCGCGCGGCCCCTGCCCCAACTCGAAAACTGGGAGACACTCATGACCCTCATGACCAAAATGCTTGGCGCGGTCGCAGCCGTCGCACTTAGCGCGGGTTCAGCACTGGCCGAACCCGCTCTTATCTTCGACCTGGGCGGCAAGTTCGACAAATCCTTCAACGAAGCCGCCTTTAACGGCGCGCAGCGCTGGGCAGAAGAAACTGGCGGTTCTTTCGCCGAGATCGAAATGCAATCCGAAGCACAACGCGAGCAGGCCCTGCGCCGCTTTGCGGAATCCGGTGCGAACCCGATCATCACCATGGGCTTTGCCATGGCCGATCCGCTAAGCGCGGTCGCGCCTGACTACCCTGATACCAAATTCGCCGTGATTGACGTCAATTGGCTTGATATCCCCAATGTCCGGCAAGTCAGTTTTGCCGAACATGAAGGATCTTATCTGGCCGGTATGATGGCCGCGATGGCGTCGAAAACCGGCACTGTCGGTTTCGTGGGAGGCATGGACGTTCCATTGATCCGCCATTTCGGCTGCGGTTTCGCGCAGGGCGTCAAAGCTGTGAACCCTGACGCGACGATCATCGCCAACATGACAGGTACAACGCCTGCGGCGTGGAACGATCCGGTAAAAGGCTCCGAGATCACAAAAGCGCAAATCAGCCAAGGTGCCGATGTGGTCTATGCAGCGGCCGGTGGCACGGGCGTCGGAGTCCTGCAAACGGCTGCTGACGAAGGCATCTTGTCCATTGGTGTCGACAGCAACCAGAACTATCTGCATCCGGGCAAAGTGTTGACGTCGATGCTCAAGCGCGTCGATGTCGCGGTCTATGACGCGATGAAGGCGGGTGAGGACCTTGAAACCGGCGTGGTCGTTACATTGGGTCTGGCCGAAGACGGCGTGGGCGTCGCGATGGACGAGAACAATGCTGCGCTGGTGACGGAAGAGATGAAGTCCGCGATTGAAACGGCGCGTCAGAAGATCATTGATGGCGAAATCAATGTCGTCAGCTATTACGACAACGACAGCTGCCCGGCCCTGAGCTTTTAAGGGCAATGGCCAAAGCTACATCACAGGGGCAGGCGGGAACGCCTGCCCCAGCCATTGAGCTCAAGGGGATCTCCAAGGCTTTCGGTCCGGTGCAGGCCAACAAGGATATATCGATCCGTGTGATGCCCGGCACCATTCACGGCATTATCGGCGAAAACGGCGCGGGGAAATCCACGCTGATGTCGATCCTTTACGGTTTTTACAAAGCGGACGCCGGCGAAATTTTCATTGCGGGCAAACGTACGGTCATCCCCGACAGCCAAGCCGCCATCGCGGCGGGCATCGGGATGGTATTCCAGCATTTCAAGCTGGTGGAAAACTTCACGGTGCTTGAGAATATCATTCTCGGTGCCGAAGACGGACGTTTGCTGAAGCCATCATTGGCCAAGGCGCGGCGCACGCTGGTGGAACTGGCCGATGATTATGGCCTCAACGTGCAGCCTGACGCGCTTATCCAGGACATCGGCGTGGGCATGCAGCAGCGTGTGGAGATCCTCAAGGCGCTTTACCGGCAGGCAGACATCCTGATCCTTGATGAACCAACCGGTGTGCTTACCCCTGCGGAAGCAGATCAATTGTTTCGCATTCTGGGCCGGCTGCGGTCAGAGGGCAAGACGATCATTCTGATCACCCACAAACTGCGCGAAATAATGGAAATAACGGACACGGTCAGTGTCATGCGGCAGGGCGAGATGACCGCGACGGTTGCGACCGCAGATACCTCGCCGGCAGAGCTGGCCGAGTTGATGGTGGGTCGTAAGGTATTGTTGCGCGTTGAAAAAAAGCCCGCAAGCCCGGGTGAGGTCGTGCTGGATGTGCGTGGCTTACGAGTGGTTGATGACAAGGGCGTTGAGCGCCTGCGCGGGATTGATTTGCAAGTACGGGCAGGCGAGATACTGGGCCTCGCAGGCGTTGCTGGGAATGGTCAATCCGAACTGTTGGAAGTTCTGGGTGGCTATGAGAAAGCCAAGGGCGAGATTACGGTCAATGGTCTGCAGATTGATCTGACGGGGCGGCAGTCGGACGCGCGGTCGCGCCGTGCGCGCGGCATTGCGCATGTGCCAGAGGATCGCCAGCGCGAAGGATTGATCATGGATTTCCATGCATGGGAGAACGCCGCGTTTGGCTATCACCATGATCCTGCGTATCAATCAGGCGTGCTCATGAACAATGCCGCCATCAAGGACGATACCGCCGCCAAGATGGCGCGTTTCGACGTGCGCCCCCCCAATCCCAAACTGGCGGCCAAGAATTTTTCGGGCGGCAACCAGCAGAAGATCGTTCTAGCGCGCGAGATAGAGCGTAATCCCGACCTGCTGCTGGTCGGGCAACCGACGCGTGGCGTGGACATCGGGGCGATAGAATTCATCCATCAGCAGATCGTTGCGCTACGGGATCAGGGAAAGGCAATTCTGTTGGTCAGTGTCGAGCTGGAGGAAATTCTGTCGCTGTCAGACCGGGTCGCTGTGATGTTCGATGGCCGGATCATGGGGGAGCGCCTGCCAAGCGAGACGGACGAAAAAGAGCTGGGCCTTTTGATGGCTGGCATCACAGACACCGAGGCACCGCATGAGATCGAAGAGGTTGAACAGAACCTCGCCCGTGCCGCCGCCTCCGAGAAGGGTGTCTGACATGGAAGTAATGCCAAAATGGGCCGAAGTGGTCCTTGTCCCGGTTATCTCGCTTTTGCTTGCCGCGATCATTTCAGGGATGGTGATTTTTGCCATCGCCGATGTCCCCGAGGCGGACACGATGCAGGCCGCATTCGCGCTGCGGATCGACTATGTGTGGGACGCGGTCAAATTGATGGTCAACGGCGCGTTGGGCTCGACCTATGGCTGGGGATACACGCTTTATTATGCGACGAACTTCATGTTCACCGGGCTTGCCGTCGCCATCGCGTTTCATGCGCGGCTGTTCAACATCGGTGGCGAGGGGCAAGCCATGTTGGGAGGGTTGGGCGTCGCACTGGCCTGTCTGTATATCCCTTGGCCACATTGGTCGCTGGCACTGATCGGTGCCATGGTGATGGCCGGACTTTTTGGTGCCATCTGGGCGGCGATCCCCGCGTGGTTGCAGGCCAAACGCGGCAGTCACATCGTTATCACCACGATCATGTTCAACTTTATCGCCGCGTCACTGCTGAATTACGTTCTGGTCAACAAGCTGCGCCCAAAGGGCCAGATGGACCCCGCAACCGCACGCTTTCCTGAAGCGACCAGCCTGCCCACACTACATGAATTGCTCGCTCCCTTCGGGATCGCGTTTTCCAAATCCGCGCCTGCGAACGTGTCGCTGTTGGTGGCAATTGCAGCCTGCGTTCTGCTTTGGGTGCTGATCTGGCGCACCCGGCTGGGCTATGAGATTCGCGCCTACGGGCATTCGGAATCGGCAGCTAAATACGCCGGTATCTCGCCGGTCAAGATCACGATGATCGCCATGATCATTTCAGGAGCGCTGGCGGGAATGATGGCGATCAACAACGTCATGGGCGAGGCAGAGCGGCTGGTGCTGAATGCCACCGAGGGAGCCGGATTTATCGGAATTGCGGTGGCCTTGATGGGGCGGTCGCATCCATTGGGCGTATTCATTGCGGCGATCTTGTTCGGATTTCTCTATCAGGGGGGTGCCGAACTGGCCCTGTGGACGTCGATCCCGCGAGAACTCATCGTGGTCATTCAGGCGTTGGTCATTCTGTTTACCGGTGCGCTAGATAACATGGTGCGCATGCCGCTTGAGCGGATGTTCCTGTGGTCGCGCCGGCGTCGTGCGCCAAAACCCACTCGCACGGGGGGCTAAGGCGATGGACGCATATCTGACCCTTATCCAGCTTCTCGATTCAACTGTGCGCCTTGCCACGCCGTTGCTGTTGGCCTGTCTTGCAGGGCTTTATTCTGAACGCGCGGGCATCTTTGACATCGGGCTTGAAGGCAAAATGCTGGCGGCAGCATTTTTCTCTGCTGCTGTGGCGTCGTTGACAGGATCGGTCTGGATCGGATTGGCTGCCGGGATCGCCGCATCAATGGCGCTCAGCGCGCTGCATGGTGTCGCGTCGATCACGTTTCGCGGCAATCAGTTGATTTCCGGCGTGGCTATCAATTTTCTGGCTGCCGGCATGACCGTTCTCATTGCGCAAGACTGGTTCCGCCAAGGCGGGCGCACGCCCTCGCTGATAGGCGGCGCGCGTTTTGAAGGGGTCACCCTGCCCTTTGCCGATGCGCTTGAACCGGTGCCATTTATCGGGCCGCTTTATTCGGAACTGATTTCGGGGCATTCGGTGCTGGTCTACATGGCCTTTGCCGCCGTACCGCTGACATGGTGGCTGCTGTTTCGCACACGTTTCGGGCTGAGACTACGCGCCGTGGGTGAAAACCCCGCCGCGGTGGATACAGCGGGCGTGTCGGTGGTCGGACTGCGCTATGCCGCTGTCGCCATCTGCGGTGTGCTGTGCGGGATTGCCGGCGCATACCTCAGCACCGCGCTTCAGGCCGGCTTCGTCAAGGATATGTCGGCTGGGCGCGGATTTATCGCTCTGGCAGCGCTCATCTTCGCCAAATGGCGCCCTTGGTATGCGCTTTGGGCGACGCTGCTGTTCGGCTTGTTCGGCGCGCTGGAAACCCGCCCGGACGTGATCCAGTCGCTGATCGGGGTCAAGGTGCAGGGACAGCTTTTGGGCGCGCTGCCCTATCTGATGACTGTTATCATCCTCGCCGGTTTCGTCGGCAAGGCTATTCCGCCGCGCGCCGGTGGCGAGCCCTATGTGAAAGAACGATAGGTCCAGTTCGTGCTAATTCTTAAGTCCTCAATATTGCGACGCAGCATCCAATGTTGATTTTATCAACCCGACTACGCTAACAGGTCATATGCAAGTATATCTGCCCATCGCCGAAGTTTCGGTAAATGCTTTTCTCCTGTTGGGGTTGGGCGGCATTGTGGGCATTCTTTCGGGTATGTTTGGCGTCGGTGGCGGGTTCCTGATGACGCCGTTGCTGTTTTTTATCGGCATCCCGCCCGCGGTTGCTGTCGCGACCGAAGCAAACCAGATCGTCGCCTCGTCCTTTTCCGGGGTGCTCGCGCATTTCAAGCGAAAGACGGTGGATCTAAAGATGGGCACCGTGCTGCTGATCGGTGGCCTCGTGGGGGCCGCGTTCGGGGTGATGGTATTCAACTACCTGAAATCCCAAGGGCAGGTCGATCTGCTGGTCAAGCTTTGCTATGTCGTGTTTCTGGGCGTTATCGGGGCACTGATGTTCGTCGAGAGCCTCAATGCGATCCGCAAGACCAAGAAGGGCAAGCCGCCCGCCCGAAAGAAACACAACTGGATTCACGGTTTGCCGTTCAAGATGCGCTTTCGCGTGTCCGGCCTTTATATTTCGGTCATTCCGCCGCTGATCGTCGGGGTTTTGGTAGGCGTTCTGGCCGCGATCATGGGTGTCGGTGGTGGCTTCATCATGGTGCCCGCGATGATCTATCTGCTGGGCATGCCCACCAAGGTCGTCGTTGGCACATCCCTGTTCCAGATCATTTTTGTGACCGCGTTCACCACGATGCTGCACGCCACGACAAACTTTACGGTTGATATCGTGCTGGCCGTTCTGTTGCTGGTCGGCGGCGTCATCGGTGCGCAGATCGGCGCGCGGATCGGCGTATTGATGAAGGCCGAACAGCTGCGTATTCTGCTGGCAATCATGGTGCTGGTTGTCTGCGGCAAGCTGGCGCTCGAGCTTTTGCTGCAACCGGCCGAGCTTTACTCCCTCGGCGCGGCGAGTGGCCACTGATGCGGTTTTTCACCCTCCTCACCACCTTGCTCTTCGCGCTGCCGCTCGCGGCGAAAGAAGAGGTCGTGCTGGGTCTCAGCCAGAACGAAGTGTCGATCACCACCAATTTTGACGGCTCCGAAATCCTGATCTTTGGCGCGGTAAAGCGCGAGGATGCGATCCCTGATGGCCCCCCCCTTGAAGTAATCGTAACCGTTTCCGGTCCCTCCACGCCAATTCTGGTCCGGCGCAAGGAAAAGCGGTTCGGCATCTGGGTCAACATTGACTCTGTAGAGGTGGACCGCGCACCGAGTTTTTATGCCGTCACGACCTCTGCGCCGCTGGGTGATGTGCTGAGCAATGTCGAAGATCAGCGCAACCAGATTACGATCCCCCAAGCGATCCGGTCCGTCGGTGCACCGCACAACATCGCCAATGCCGCCAGCTTTACCGATGCCTTGATCCGCATTCGCCTGAAATCGGACCTGTATCAGTTGAACGAAGGTGACGTGACCATCGAGGAACAGACGCTTTTTCGCACGTCAGTCGCCTTGCCTTCAGCCTTGACCGAAGGCGGATACCTGACGCGTATTTTCCTCACCCGCGGCGGTAAGGTGGTGGCGGATTACGAGACGATCATTGATGTGCGCAAAGTGGGAATGGAACGCTGGCTGTTCACGCTGTCGCGCGAGAATGCATTTCTCTACGGTCTGATGTCGCTGGCCATCGCCATCGCTGCTGGCTGGGGTGCGTCCGCGATCTTTAGTTTGCTACGGCGCTAGTCTTCTTCGACTTCCAGCGAGAGCGGTGCCGGTGCCGTTGCGCGCAGATCATCCACCATCAACCCATAAGTCGGCTTTGACAGCCGGTTGCGTACCACCCAGATCAGGCGTTCCTGCGCGCGGGTGATCGCCACATAAGCGAGACGTTTCCACAACGGTTGCCCGGCTTCCATCCGGCCCATACGTGCCGCGGCATAGAGGTCCGGTGCGAACACCTGAACGGTATCCCATTGCGACCCCTGCGCCTTGTGAATCGTTACGGCCGCCCCATGCAGAAACGTCGCCCCCATCCGCGCGGCAAAGGGGATGAACGGTTCTTCTTCATCGGGTTTCTCGATCTTGACGATGGACGCGGCAGATACCTGTGGATCTTCAGCACCCATTACATGCAGGCGGCTGAAACCCGGCTTGCGCCCCTCGCCCAGATAAACCACCTGCGCGCCCTTGATCAGGCCCCGCGCCTCAAGGTCCAGCCGTTTCTTGCGGTGCTTGAGCGGCAGTTCGATCCCATCACAGATCAGCGGTTCACCTGCCAAAAGCGCATCCTCCGGCGCGCCATGCACGTTGCGAAACGCATTGATCAGCCGGATGCGCGTGGCATTGCGCCAAACGAGCACAGGGGACCGTGCCATCAGGTCCACCTCAACCCGCTGCCCCCAGACGACACGCTCATCGCGCGTGGCGGCCAGTTCGATCATCCGCTCAAACGCCTCGAACGTAAGATCGGGATCTGACAACGCATGGGCCAGATCGAGAATAGGATTGTCGGCCTCCTGTCGGAAGATACGGTTGAGATTGCGCACACGCGTTTCCGGCAGCTTGTCAAAGACCATCGTCCCGGATTGATTGACCGGCGCAAGCTGCGCCGGATCCCCGAACAACAGCAGTGTCGGGAAGATTTCTTTGAGGTCGTCGAACTGGCGATCGTCCAACATCGAGGATTCATCGACGAATCCGATATCGAGCGGCTCTTCCCGGCGCTTCCAGCCGGTGATGAAATCACTGCCCTTGAGGCCCGCTGTCGCCAGCGCCCCGGGAATGGATTTGTTGCCAGCATAAAACGCCGCGGCGCGATCCAGTGCGATGTCCGTCAGCCCTTCGATCTGCGGCCGCTCACCGCTGCCAGCCAGCCACTCCGCGACACGTTCGTATTCCGGATCATAGACCGGCGTATAAAGAATGCGGTGGATCGTCGTTGCGGGCACTCCGTGCAGGCGCAGGACGGACGCCGCCTTGTTGGTGGGGGCAAGTATCGCCAGCGTCCGCTTGTCCTTGCGCTTGCGGGATTCATAGTCGCCTGAAACCACGTCGACCCCGGCCCCTTCCAGCGCCCGGTAAAGCTCCGCCAGCAGCAGCGTCTTGCCCGATCCGGCCTTGCCGGTGATTGCCATGACCTGATCTGCGCCGCCCTGCGGGGGCTTGAGAAGCCCCCCATCAAGGTCCACGCCCGCGAGGCGGAGCATCTCTGCCACGGCGTCATGAGCGGCGGCCTGATCGTCGGAATAGGTGAGCGCGGGTAAGGACATGGCGAGACCCTATGCCAGCCCCGCGCGGGGGGCCAGAGGCGTTAGCCCGCCTGTGCGAAGCTGGGTTGTTCCGCATCACCAAAGGCGCGTTTGAACCACAGTTTTGACAGGGCGGGCGGAAAACCTGCGCGCGCCGCGACGCGTGCCTGTGCTTCTGGGGCGAATTCCCATAAGCCAACGCTGATTTGGTCGCGGCCCTCGCCTTCACTGCCCAGCACATCCGGCGACGACCCTACACGCTTGTAGATGCGCACCATGCGGGCATCGAACACACCGACGAAGTGCTTAATGCCAAACCCGTTCATGATCTCGCCACCGCCCAACATCAGGGCTGCCGCCACATGCGGGCTGGCGCTGCGCGACAGACAAAACCGCGTACATTCCCATATGAGCGGGCTGGTGATCGGCCCGGTCGTCAGATGGCCGAAGTGCTCATTGACCATCACCCGGCCTGTCGTAGGCAAAAACCGCATTGATCCGCCATGCTGGCCCTGAGGTGTTTCCCAGATCACATAGAGAGGGTTGAGATCGTCGTATTCATCGCGCTCCTCTCCGCTTGCGTTCACGGACACGTCCCAACCAAGGCGAGTCTTGAACTGCTCCGCACGGTCGCGGAACATGCCTGTCGCCAGGCGCGGGTAGTCTCTTAATTCATCGGCATACAGATAACGCAACATCACTGGGTTCCCTTCGTGTCCATTCGATGCATATAGAATTACCAGAGCGTTCGTTAACGCCCCCCCAAATCAGCGCGCGCAGGATAGGTCAGATACGCAACACCCCTGTTTGTCCCAACTGCAAATTGTTGCCGCTGTGCGTTTATCCTCTGCTTAGAAGGGGGGCGAACGCGCCGCGCGAACCCCTATACGACGATCAAACCCCGGCTTAGTGCGCGGGCCACGGCATGGGTCGTGTTGAGCGCACCCAGCTTGAAACGCGCGCTCTCGATATAGACTCTCAGCGTATGCTCCGAGATTGACAGCGTATCGGCCACCTGAGCACGGCTATAGCCGATTGCCAGCAAAGTCATCGCATCCACTTCGCGGGGGGACAGGGACTGACCCGCGTCCGGCCTGCGCGTCGGTTCGAATTCCAACGCCTTTTCGTTGAAGTAATGTGCAATCAGAATCAGCGTGCGCCGGTTTGCCTCTGTGAAGGCATTCCACTTGTCATCATCACAGACATCATTTGCGGTAAAGAGGGCAAATTGCCCATTCGGACCCCGGATCGGTACCGAGAAACCCTGATTGCCTACCCCAAATTCGATGGATTGTTTCTGAAACAACCGGGCGGCTTTACTGGACCAATCCAGACGCTTCCAATCGACGGGATGAAAGCGTTGGTAGCAGCCCATAATCACCGGATCGATCCGGAGATAGTTTTGTTCAAGATAGCGTTGCCGCCATACGTCTGAATAGGTTCCGCAGCCATATTGATCGCCGGCGCTATCTACCCAGTGATAGACGATATGCGCGATACCATAATGGTCCCGCACTGCCTCTGAGGCAACCTGTAGGGCATCAAGCGTGTCCGCTTGCTCCAACGCCGCCAATATCTGTTCTAGTTTCTGTCTCGTTACCATGCACCCGATCCGAAGACCTCTCCTCCAACGCGGCGATCTCGGCGAGTGCGATAATTGCGGTATCATCAAGTTGCTCTGCGAGGACAGGCAAGTCGTTTGACATCGCAAAACTACGCAGATCGGCAAGTACGTCCAATATCCAGTCACTTCGCATTTCACTTCGCATTGTAAGACTCACTTCTAAATGGTTAACGATAAGTTAACACAACTCTAGCATGAGTTAATTTGTGAAGGAAATTCACCCTTTTCTACTCCCCAGAAATAGCGAGGGGCCAGATTTTAAGTATCTGATGTCAATGAGGTTGGTGTCTGAGACATACAAATCCCCGCGAAACGGCTTTAACGAATCGCGGGGACATTTGATTAGGAACTGATTCGCATCAATTAACGTCGGGCTTCCAGCGCATCTTCCAGCGTGCGCAGACCCGTCGTTGGTGCCTGTACCAGTACCGACATATTGCCCGGCTTATGCTCGTTGCGCTTCATCTTCATGTGCGCCTCGGGCAGATCAGTCCAGGTAAAAACTTCGGACATACATGGATCCAGCCGCCGCTCGAGCATCAGCTTGTTGGCCGCTGAAGCCTGTTTCAGATGGGCAAAGTGGCTGCCCTGCAGGCGTTTCTGGTGCATCCACATATAACGCACGTCAAATGTAAGGTTGAAGCCGGAGGTCCCGGCGCAGATCACCACCATACCGCCCTTTTTGACGACAAAGGTGGAGACCGGGAACGTCGCCTCGCCGGGGTGTTCGAACACCATATCCACGTTGATGCCTTTGCCGGTGATGTCCCAGATTGCCTTGCCGAATTTCCGCGCTTCCTTGAACCATGTGGCGTATTCTGGCGTGTTCACTGTCGGCAGTTGACCCCAACAGTCAAAATCCTTGCGATTAAGGACGCCCTTGGCCCCCAGATCCATGACAAAGTCGCGCTTGCTTTCATCCGAAATGACGCCGATCGCGTTGGCCCCGGCCGTGTTGATCAGCTGGATCGCATAGGAGCCAAGACCGCCCGATGCCCCCCAGACCAGTACGTTCTGACCCGGTTTCAGGTCGTGTGGCTCGTGACCGAAAAGCATCCGATACGCCGTTGCGAGCGTCAGCGTATAACACGCAGACTCTTCCCACGTCAGATGCTTGGGACGCGGCATCAGCTGTTGCGCCTGCACGTTGGTAAATTGCGCGAACGATCCATCCGGTGTCTCATAGCCCCAGATGCGTTGGCTTGGCGAATACATCGGGTCGCCGCCGTTACATTCCTCGTCATCGCCATCATCCTGGTTGCAATGGATCACGACTTCGTCGCCGACTTTCCATCGCTTGACCTTGTCACCCACGGCCCAGACGATGCCTGACGCATCGGATCCGGCAATATGGTAGGGTTGCTTGTGACCATCGAACGGCGAGATCGGCACGCCCATCGCGGCCCAGACACCGTTATAATTAACGCCAGCCGCCATAACGAGCACCAGCACCTCATTGCTGTCCAGTGTCGGCACATCCAGAACTTCCTGCACCATCGCGGTGTCTGGATTGCCGTGACGTTCGCGGCGAATGGCCCATGCGTACATTTGCTTGGGGACATAACCCATCGGGGGCATTTCGCCGATCTCGTAGAGATCTTTTTGCGGTGCTTCGTATTGGGCGATACTCGTATCCAGTGCCATGCGATTCTCCAGAGATTAACAATCGTGCCGCAACGCAGAATCGCGGCGTCCGTAGACTGAAATATGAGGCATTGCGCAATATTGCAACCGCAATGGCGTCATTTTTGCAACTTTATAACTCTGCAGGCGCAGCAATTTTCTTTGCTGGCGCAGCATTTTCTGCAAAATAATGCGCAATCGAGTTTGCGTAAAAAGCGGTGACAGCTTCTTGGCCGGCGTCGATAGTCCACTGCTCGCCCTCCAGATGGATAATGCCGTGCTGGTTCATGTAGGTGCAGGCGCGGGTCAGGTCGCTCGGCAACTTGTCCTGGTTCAGGGCCAGGTTGCGTTGCGGCACCCGCTTGATCAAGGCAGCAACTGCCACCACCAGCGCATCCGGCGCAAGCGGCCCCTGCGCGCGCAGCGCGGTGCAGATCAACGGGACAGACAGGATCGGCATCGCCCCTTCGATCCCTTTTATCAACGCGTTTGAAATCCCTTCGACATCGGTTGGATCGTCCTGCGCACGCAGCGACAGCGGATCACCGAATTGGACCGCAGCCGTGCCAAAACGCGTGTCTATGCCCCGCGCACGTTCTCCCAGCTTGCGAAGGAAAAAGCCCACGACCACGGAAATGCGTGCACCAAAGCGGCGGTTACCCCGCGCATGCGCGGCGATCAGGACACGGTCCTCAAGCACGCGATCATAGTTAATCGCAACCGGAACGAAGACCACATCCTGTTCCTCGGAAGGATCAAAGCCTTCAATGACATAAGACAGCAATCCTAGCTTGGGCGGCTGCAGAGCACCGGTCAGGCTCAGCCCGCCTTCGGGGAAAATCGCTTGGGTCAGCCCACCTGCTGTCGCCATCTGCACATAGCGCGCCAGCACCTTGCGATACAGCGCGCCATGCGACCGGCGGCGGATGAAATACGCGCCCCACCAGCGAATAAGACGGCTCAGCGGCCAGACCCGTGCCCATTCACCGACTGCGAAGCTCATGGCGGAACTTTTCGCCGCCAGGTAGGGGACCAGCACGTAATCCATATTGCTGCGGTGGTTCATAATGAACAGCACTGTCGCGTTTTGCGGAATACCTGCGAGGATTTCGTCGTTCCGGTCTGCCGTCCTGATCCGGTAGACCGACCGCGCAAGAATCTTGGCTACGCGGATGCCAAATCCGAAATAGGCAAAAGCAGAAAAACTTGGAACGATCTCGCGGGCATATTCCTGAGCCTTTTGAAAACCTACGTTCTCTGGCACACCATGTTCACGCGCATAATTGACGATCTCGCGGGTGACTTCGGGATCATAACTCAGCCGCTGGATCATGTCGTAGCGCCGCGCAAGCCGAAAGGGTTCAATCGGCCGCACCAGCCGCTTGTTCATTTCTGCCACGACCCGTTCGAGACGGCGACGAAAGAACCAACGGACAGAAGGCAGCAATAGATGGCTGAGCGCCGTGACCGCCGCGAAAAGCAAAATCAGGATAAACAGCCACAGCGGTATCTGGACGAGTTGTGTCATGGCGCACACCCTCGCAGGACCACGTGCCAAGGACAATATCAATCAAATGACGACGCGCCCGGATTTCACGATCTCCCCCGGCTTTGCCGATGCGGAACGCGGTACAGTCGCGGCCCACTATTGGAACGCGTTCAACGAAAAGCTGGGCAAAGCGCCTGGCCCAAGAAGCCGCGCGCTTGGGTTTCTTTCTCAGGTGCTGAACCCTGAATTTGCGCTGAACGCGCGGGGTGCAAAGGGTGTTACAGGATTCAAGACGGGCAAGGGCGCAATGGTCGACGGAGGGCTGCGAGACTTGGCACGGCACTATGGATGGCTGGGCACTGCATGGCACGCGCCACTTCTTAGCATCGTCGAGAGGACCTTGACCGAAGATACTCTGCTGATGGATGGTATCTGCGTCAGCGCCCCGGCCCGTGGCATGGGCCTTGGCACACCGTTACTGAACGCGATCAAAGCAGAAGTGGCGGCGTGGGGGCTGAAAAAGGTTCGCCGAGACGTAATCAGCACGAATCCTCGCGCCCGCGCACTTTATGAACGCGAGGGATTTGACGCGTTAGCCACGGAAACACTCGGCCCCTTTCGCCATATCTTTTGCTTTGAAAGTTCCACAAAGATGCCTTTCCCAGCCTGATACGGAAATGCCGCAACGCAGCGAATTGACACTTGCATAATGTTTCGCCTATCAAGTCGATAACGCAACAATATTACCACGCCGACACGGGGAGCGCATCATGTCCGCCACGCAAAAAGATAAACCCTGGCTGATCCGTACCTATGCGGGCCATTCCACCGCCTCTGCATCAAATGCGCTCTATCGCGCCAATCTCGCCAAGGGACAGACGGGCCTTTCGGTCGCGTTCGATCTGCCGACGCAGACGGGATATGACAGCGATCATATCCTGTCACGCGGCGAAGTGGGCAAAGTCGGCGTACCTGTCGGTCATCTGGGCGACATGCGGTCCTTGTTTCAAGATATTCCGCTGGAGCAGATGAACACGTCAATGACGATCAATGCGACGGCACCGTGGTTGCTGGCGCTTTATATCGCCGTTGCCGAAGAACAGGGTGCGGATGTCGCGGGCCTGCAAGGCACCGTGCAAAACGATCTGATCAAGGAATACCTGAGCCGCGGCACCTATATATGTCCCCCTGCGCCCTCGCTGAAAATGATCGCTGACGTGGCCGAGTATTGCTATACGAACGTGCCAAAATGGAACCCGATGAATGTGTGTTCCTATCACCTTCAAGAAGCAGGGGCGACGCCAGAACAGGAATTGGCATTTGCCCTGGCTACTGCCACGGCCGTACTTGATGCATTGAAACCGCGCGTACCGGAGGCGGATTTCCCAGCCCTTGTCGGGCGAATTTCATTTTTCGTGAATGCCGGCATCCGTTTCGTCACCGAGATGTGCAAAATGCGTGCCTTTGTTGATTTGTGGGATGAAATTTGCGCGGAACGCTATGGCGTGACGGATCCGAAATACCGGCGGTTCCGATATGGCGTGCAGGTCAATTCGCTGGGACTGACGGAACAGCAACCTGAAAATAACGTTTATCGTATTCTGATTGAAATGCTCGCCGTGACCTTGTCAAAGAAGGCACGCGCGCGCGCCGTGCAATTGCCTGCATGGAATGAAGCACTGGGCCTGCCGCGCCCTTGGGATCAGCAATGGTCAATGCGGATGCAACAAATTCTGGCTTATGAAACCGACTTGTTGGAATTCGACGATCTATTCGACGGTAACAAGGCAGTCGATGCAAAGGTCGAGGCGCTTAAAGACGGTGCGCGGGCGGAATTGGCCAATCTGGATGGAATGGGTGGGGCAATTTCCGCGATTGATTACATGAAAGGCCGTCTGGTCGAGAGTAATTCCGAAAGGCTGGGCCGGATTGAAGCTGGCGAAACGGTCGTTGTCGGTGTGAACAAATGGCAGCAGGGGGAACCGTCACCACTGATGACGGGCGACGGCGGTATTATGGTCGTCGACCCAGCAGTTGAGGCCCAACAGATCGGCAGGCTGAATGAGTGGCGCGCCGAACGGGATAGTGCGGCAGTCGAGACCGCATTGCGTGACCTGCGTCGTGCGGCAGCCGACGGGCTCAACGTCATGCCCGCGTCCATCGCCGCGGCAAAGGCAGGGGTTACGACGGGTGAATGGGCCGCCCAGATGCGCAGCGTTCACGGCGAATACCGGGGGCCAACCGGCGTCGCCAAGGGCCAATCGAACAAGACCGAAGGGCTGGATGATCTGCGCACGGCTGTGGATGCTGTCAGTGACCGTCTGGGTCGCCGGTTGAAGTTTCTCGTGGGAAAACCCGGCCTTGATGGTCATTCCAACGGGGCCGAACAGATTGCGGTGCGCGCGCGCGATTGCGGCATGGACATTGCCTATGAAGGTATCCGGCTGACCCCTTCAGAGATCGTGTCAGCAGCACTTGAGGGCGAGGCGCATGTGGTGGGCCTGTCAATTCTGTCAGGCTCCCATATCCCGCTGGTCGAAGATTTGATTGCGCAGATGCGCGAAGCAGGGCTGGGTCATATCCCTGTTATCGTCGGGGGAATCATCCCCGAAGAGGACGCAACGCGCCTGCGCGCAATGGGTGTTGCACGGGTTTATACCCCCAAGGATTTTGAGCTAAATTCAATCATGAATGATATCGTGACACTGGCTGACCCCGCTGCGGTTGCGGCAGAATAAGGAAATGACACAATTTTAGTGATGAATAGCCCGCTGAAGTAAGTTATGCACGCGCGATACTAAATAGTCATAACCCCGGGAGACGCCTAATGGCGAACAATCTAAAAGACATGAGCCGAAAAGAGCTGGAAAAGCTGTTATCGGATGTCAAAAAAGCGCTGCAATCGGCGCAGGCAAGAGACCGGCGCGATGCGCGCAAGGCCGCAGAGAAAGCCGCCGCAGAATTCGGTTTCTCGCTCCATGAACTGGATGATGGGCAAAAACCCGCCAAAGTTCAGAAAGTTAAGAAGAAGCCTTCCAAACCATCCAAGCCTTCCAAACCAAAATATGCCAACCCGGCCGATAAGTCCCAGACATGGACTGGCAAGGGGCGACAGCCGAAATGGTATCGCGTTGCGGTTGAAACGGGAACGCCACCCGCCTCGTTGGAAATCTAAAGAAATCAGGCGCGGCACGATAATTGCCGCGCCATTTTGTCACACTGAAAACGCGCGATTACCGAATATGAACTGCCAGCGCGTGCGGTCTCGCATTACGATTTCGCCACCTCCCGCGCGGGGATTTTCATAGGTGGTTTTGCCCACTCCAATACGACCATTCGTGCACGAAACCGGAAAAGTCACGATCCGTTTTTCAGAAGCTGGCGAATAGCGGCCTGGGCAGGAATTGGGGCCGTTGGTGACTTGAAACCACCCCCCTTCAAGAAAGGTTGCCATACCCGTTTCGCGATAGACCGTGTTTGCCGGGCCTACTACGGCCACCGGATGCGTGACGTCACAGCCACCTAGTGCCAGCCCTGCGAGCACCAGAAGAATGATCGTGCTTTTCATATTGATTCTCCTCTTACCTGCAACAAATGTGGATCTTTCAGCACTTTGCTGGGTTCGGAATTCCGCACTTGGCTCTTGTTCCCACTTCGTCCGGCGGGCAGGCTTGAGCAAAGTCGAAAAGGAGAATGCGATGACCGTCCACATAGGCGCAAAAGCTGGCCAGATAGCAGAAACCGTCTTGATGCCCGGTGATCCTTACCGCGCCCGCTGGGCGGCAGAAGCGTTTCTTGAAGACGTGGAACTGGTCAACGAAGTCAGAGGAATGTTTGGTTTTACCGGCACATGGAATGGCAATCGCGTGACCATTCAAGGCTCCGGTATGGGCATGGCGTCCCTGTCGATCTACGTCAACGAATTGATCCGGGATTACGACGCGAAAACACTCATTCGCATCGGATCCTGCGGGGGGATGCAACCGCATGTCGGCATTCGTGACGTCATCATCGCCATGACGGCCAGCACGATCACCTCGCCATCGTCCGTTATTTTTCGCGAATTCAATTTCGCGCCCAGTGCCGATTGGGGATTGCTGAGTGCGGCCGTAAATGCGTCCGAGAAGAAGGGATCGAAAACCCATGTTGGCGGAATCTATTCATCAGATGTCTTTTATGCCGAACGCCCCGATCTGGACGAACAAATGGTGCGTCACGGCATTCTGGGTGTGGAAATGGAAACGGCGGAGCTTTATACGCTGGCCGCCCGCCATGGTCGCCGCGCCTTGGCGGTGCTGACTGTATCGGACCATTTGCAAACTGGCGAGGCGCTGCCGTCAGAGGACCGCGAAAAGACATTCGGCGATATGGTTGAAATCGCTTTGGAGGCAGCCTTCGCCTAGCGCCCGTGGCTGCGATTGTATCCGTTCAACGAAGGGGGGTGCCAATCCTGCAATACGCCCTTTTCTGGCAGAAAAATCTCGACCAGCAGTGGATGGCAGTCGGCGGCGTCCGATGAGTGCTCTGCCGAACAATCCCCGCCCGGGCAGGCGCTGAGCCCGCCAAGCAGATCAATCTCGGCGAAGAATTCAATGGTGTCACCGGGGCGCACAGGCGACGCTTTCATGAAATACTGCCCAGTATCGCGGGTAAATCCGGTGCACATAAAGACATTCAGCACGTCATGCACATGGCTCTCCGCCTCACGCGGCGGCACGCCCAGATAGTCACCCATCGCACGGGACAGGTTGGAATGGCAGCACTGGTGGTATTGCCCGCCCGCCAGCAGGTTGTGCGTGTAAGGATCGCAACGCGTGCCGATCACGTCATGCACCGACCCGCCGAATTCATCAATGCCGTACCACGCAAGGCTATCATGGGTGATTGTCGCCATCGCGCGCAGCCCCGGCAAGCTCGACCACATCCGATCCCCACGTGTGATGTGCGTGCCATGCAGGGCGCGCGTCTTGCCAGAATAGAACCGCTCTGTCAGGTCACGGGCGTTCCAAAGGTTCAGGTCGCCCACCTGCGGTCCTTCAATGCTGGTGATGCGAAAAAAATGGCCTGCCGGGACGGTGAACATGCGCGCGTCACGCGGCGGGATCAGGGTTTCGTCCGTTTTGGTCAGGGTCGCGCGCGCCGCGTCGAGCATTGCCAGATCCGGTTGCGGTAACCTTTCAACCGGATAACAAATAACGGGCGGAATGGCGCGGCGTGCCGCGGCGTCGACAGGGGAGGTCATGCGTTTTGCCCCGCGATACGGCCCGAAAACAGGCATCCGCCAAGGAAGGTCCCTTCCAGCGCGTTATAGCCATGATAACCGCCACCGCCGAAACCACAAACTTCGCCTGCCGCAAACAGACCGTCCAGAACAGCACCGTCCGGCGTCAGCACCCTGCCCTGCAGATCGCAGTGCAACCCGCCAAGCGACTTGCGCGTCAGGATGTTCAGACGCACGGCGATCAGCGGCCCGTTAACGGGATCAAGGATTGCATGCGGCTTGGCCGTGCGGATCAGCTTGTCCCCCCGATATGCCCGCGCCCCACGGATCGCGTTGATCTGCGCGTCTTTGGCAAAGGGATTGGTAAGCTGTGAATCACGTGCGCTTATTTGGCGACGGATATGATCCACGTCGAGCGGTGCATGCGGTGTCAGTTGCGTCATACGGCCCACAAGCGTCTCGAGATCGTCCGCGACAATGAAATCCGCGCCTTTTTCCTTGAACGCTTCAACGGCCGGGGTCGCGCCCTTGCCAAGCCGCGCACTCAGGACTTCGCGCCAGCCACCATCACTCAGATCCGGGTTTTGCTCTGACCCTGACAACGCAAATTCCTTTTCAATGATTTTTTGCGTGAGAATAAACCAGCTATGCTCCCCCGTTTTCAGAATACGACCCAGCGTGCCAAGTGTGTCAAAACCGGGCAGAAACGGAGCTTCCATCCTGTCGCCCTTGGCATCAAACCACAGCGACGAGGGGCCGGGCAGAACGCGGATGCCATGGTTTGGCCAGATCGGGTCCCAGTTTTGCAGACCTTCGCAATAATGCCACATGCGGTCTTGGTTGATCAGGCCGGCACCGGCACCGGCGGCGATATCGTGCATCTTTCCGTCGACGTAATCCGGCACGCCAGCAACCATGGTCTCTGGCGCTTTGCCCAGCCGGTCTGTGGGCCAGTGTTTGCGCACCGTGTCATGGTTCCCGCCGATGCCACCGGTGGTCAGGATCACCGCATCAGCGCGGACTTGAAAATCACCGACAACCTCGCGGGAGGTTGATGCCCCACGTTTGACAGTCGAGGGTTCCAGGACGTCGCCTGAGACACCGCGCACCGCTCCGTTGTCGACAATAAGACTGGTGACTCTATGCCGAAAACTCAGTTTGAGCATGCCCGCAGCCGCATGTTCCGTCATCAGCCGTGCAAAAGGGGCAACCACGCCTGTGCCCGTCCCCCATGTGATGTGAAATCGCGGAACCGAATTGCCGTGACCATGCGCTTGCCCGCCGCCACGTTCTGCCCAGCCGACGACCGGAAACCAGCGCATTCCCAGCCCGTGAAGCCAGTCACGCATGCCTCCCGCCGCAAATTCCACGTAGCGGTCGGCCCAGGCGCGTGGATGCGCGTCTTCGGGTCTGTCAAATTGCGCAGAGCCAAGCCAGTCGTTCCAAGCCAGTTCCACGCTGTCGCGCACGCCCATACGGCGCTGTTCGGGCGTATCGACCATGAACAGGCCACCCAATGACCAGAACGCCTGCCCGCCCAAAGATTGCTGCGCCTCCTGATCCAGCATCAATACGCGCCGCCCTCTGAGCACAGCTTCGTGCGCGCACGCCATGCCGGCAATCCCGGCACCGACAATGATGATATCAGGTTGAAAATTGTCCAAGATGCCGCCTCCCCGCGTGTCGTCAGGCTAGACACCGAAAACGTGTCTGTCGAGGTTCAGCGGTCAGAGGGGTCGACCGCCCAACCCCTTTTTGCACGTATCGGGCGGGCCTTTGGACGCGGTGAATGCCTCTTGGCCACAGGCGGCGCATCGGTACCGCTGCAAGCTTCCGTTATCTTTGGTTCTGTCCCTGCGCCACCGACAGTATCGTGTAGCCCGATGACGCCGTGCGTAGATCGCAACAAGGATCGCTGCGATAAGAAATACAATCAGAAACGGCACGTCTATTCGAACCGTTTGCCGAACTCCGCATAGGAATTGCGGTGGGATTTCGGGGCGGAACTCAAGGAAGGGTGCCGTTGGGGGGCATCGTCGTACTCAAAGTTTACGCTGGCCCCCTCGACGATCCGGTTCATCATATTGAAAAAAGCGTTGATCTGCACCATTTCAACCAGTGCTTTCCCACTCCAGCCGGCATCATCGACCGCCTGCGCGTCCTGCGCCGTTAGCCTGCTTGGTAGAGCATTCAGCGTGCGGACATAGGTCATTAGCGGACCCAGCATATCCGAAAACAGCACAAAAAAATCCGCAAGATGCGCGATTCTTGGCAAGCTGGGCAGGAACGGCATCTGCGCTATATGGTCCGCTCAACCATCAGCTTTTTGATCTTGGCAATCGCCAGCGCGGGGTTCAGGCCCTTGGGGCAAGTCTTGGCGCAGTTCATGATCGTGTGGCAACGATACAGCTTGAACGGATCTTCAAGATCGTCCAAACGCTCGCCCGTTGCCTCGTCCCGGCTGTCGATGATCCAGCGGTAGGCGTGCAAAAGCGATGCGGGCCCAAGATAGCGGTCGCCGTTCCACCAATAGCTGGGACAGGACGTCGAGCAGCACGCACACATGATGCATTCATAAAGACCATCAAGTTCAGCACGGTCCTCAATGGATTGCTTCCATTCCTTCACAGGTGCCGGAGTCGCTGTCTTGAGCCACGGTTGAACCGACGCATGCTGCGCATAGAAATGCGTCAGGTCCGGGATCAGATCCTTGATCACAGGCATGTGTGGCAGCGGATAAATTTTTATCACACCTTTCACTTCTTCCATGCCGTAGGTGCAGGCTAGCGTGTTGATCCCGTCGATGTTCATTGCGCAAGATCCGCAAATACCTTCGCGACAGGAACGGCGGAAGGTCAGCGTCGGGTCGATCTCGTTCTTGATCTTGATGATCGCGTCCAGAACCATCGGGCCGCACGTGTCCATATCAACGAAATAAGTGTCGATGGCCGGGTTTTTGCCGTCGTCGGGATTCCAGCGATATATGTGGAATTCGCGCAGGTTTGTTGCCCCTTCGGGCTTGGGCCATGTTTTGCCCGTCGTCATGCGGGAATTCTTGGGGAGCGTCAGTTGTACCATGATGCTGTTCCTTCAGGTCGCGGCGCGCCGGGGCGCTTAGGTGAATGTCTTGCTGCGCAAACAGCTTTGGGTTTCAGGGCGCGCAAGCGTGTTGCGCACTGTTGTGACAGTCATCTCGTCCACGCCGGACAGGGCAGAGCGCGCAAGATCGCGCAATTCTATCGCTGTCGCGTTATCGATGACGCAATCGGTAAAAGGAGTGAGAAGCTGCGCCGGGACCTGTGGAAAACGGGTCGCGAGGGTTTCGGCGACGACGCCTTTGGTGCCTTCGCGCGCGGTATTATCCACAACGGTTTGAATTTCCGTACAGGCCGTCAGTGCAAGCGCAGGGAGAAGAAAACGGATCATTTAGGCGCCTTTCGTGAGGATAGAGTGATATCGAGGCGCGCATTTTCCGCGAGCGTGACCAGACGTTCTGCATCGTCACGGAAATGGGCGATCAGCGTCTCCACAAAGGCGACATCATGCGCGGCTGTCCAAAGCAAAAGCTGGTATTCCGTGTCCTCCGCCATGGCCGCATCGCGCGCGGTGCTCTCCAGCTGGGCCGGGTCGCGCACTTTTTTCTGAAACGACGAACCACCGCCAAATCGCTGAACCTGCCCCAAACCGTTGTCGCGGGCCTCAAGGCCAAGCGTCGTCAGCACATCGGCCTGGTACGCCTCGGACGTGACCCATGCATCATAGCAGACGCCGACATGCTCAGGCTTCGCCACACGGATCAGCATCTTGGCATAGCTTGGCATCGCCATCATCATAATGCGTAACCGTTCCAGCAGGCCATAACCCGGATTGCGCTTGAGCTTGGCCAGCAAGGATGCGGACCAGTTCAGAAAGCTGCGGTATATTTTGACACTATGAGTGAAATCGGTATTGCCAAAATCCAGGCTGGCCTTCTGACGCTTGCCGCCTGCGGCTGGTGGACGGTCCTCATAGGAAACGAAAACCAACGGCTGTGCGCCGGCCTCGGCACGTCTACGATCTGCCGGGCAGCCCTCTGAAGGGATCAGGGTTGCTTGCTTGCCAAAGGCTTCCAGCGACGCGAAAGCCTCCAGCGGATCATCGCCATTGCGACAGTCATTGTGAAACAACCCGCCGCTGGCTGCGTCCGGCGCATTGCGCATGATCCAGTCGATGATCGCATGATTGCCAGAGCGGCGCATACCGAACACCTGAAGCGCGCAAACGGGATCAATGCCCGCCCGCTGCCATCCGGTGCCGATCTGCTGCGCCGCGCCCATGATCAATAGACCCGCGCCTTCGGTGCGATTTTCTTGAGGTCGATGCCGCCTTCGTTGTGGCTGGTAAGAGGCTTTGTGTGCACGCCGCGGTAACCGAGGCTCGCTGCGTTGCCTTTGAACCAGACAAGGCTGTGCTTGCGCCAGTTCTTGTCGTCGCGGTCGGGATAGTCCTCGTGCGCATGGGCACCACGGCTTTCCTTGCGCGCAGCGGCGGCGGTAATCGTCGCGACGGCGTTAGGCATGAGATTGGTCAGTTCAAGGGTTTCCATCAGGTCTGAATTCCAGACCATTGATTTGTCCGTAACCTTGATATCGCTGAGTTTTTCAGCAACGTCCTTCATTTTTTCCTCGCCCTCCGCCAGCGTCTTGTCGGTGCGGAAAACGGCGGCATCGGCCTGCATGGTCTGTTGCATTTCAAGGCGCAGGTCCGCGGTCGGAACGTGACCTTTGGAATAGCGCAATCCGTCAAAACGGCTGAACGCAGCCTCGACCGAGCGCTGGTTCGGCGTCGGAACCGACGTTTTCGGATCCACGATTTCAGCAGCGCGGATTGCCGCTGCGCGGCCGAAGACAACGAGGTCGATGAGGCTGTTGGAGCCCAGTCGATTCGCCCCATGCACGGATGCACATCCTGCTTCGCCCACGGCCATCAGACCGGGGGAAACGTTGTCAGGTTTGTCCTTGGTCGGGGCCAGAACCTCGCCCCAATAGTTCGTCGGGATACCGCCCATGTTATAGTGCACCGTCGGCAGCACAGGGATCGGTTCCTTCGTCAGGTCCACTCCCGCAAAAATGCGGGCGGATTCAGAAATGCCCGGCAGGCGCAGGTCCAGCGTTTCTGGTGGCAGGTGATTGAGGTTGAGGTGCAGGTGATCCTTATTTTCGCCCACACCGCGCCCTTCGCGGATTTCCATCGTCATGCAGCGGGAAACCACATCCCGTGACGCCAAATCCTTGTAGGTCGGCGCATAGCGTTCCATGAACCGCTCGCCCTCGGAATTGGTGAGGTATCCGCCCTCGCCGCGCGCGCCTTCGGTAATCAGGCAGCCCGCGCCATAAATACCAGTGGGATGGAATTGAACGAATTCCATATCTTGTAACGGCAGTCCCGCCCGTGCGGTCATCCCGCCACCGTCGCCCGTGCAGGTATGCGCAGAGGTGGCCGAGAAATAGGCACGGCCATAGCCGCCCGTCGCAAGCACGACCATCTTGGCCGAGAACAGGTGCATCGTACCGTCGTCAAGCTTCCAGCACAGCACACCCTGGCACACGCCGTCTTCGGACATGATCAGATCAATCGCGAAATATTCGATGTAGAATTCCGCGTTGTTCTTGAGGGACTGCCCATAAAGCGTGTGCAAAATGGCATGGCCCGTGCGGTCGGCGGCGGCACAGGTGCGCTGCACCGGGGGGCCTTCGCCGAATTCGGTGGTGTGGCCGCCAAAGGGACGTTGATAAATCTTGCCTTCTTCGGTGCGCGAAAATGGCACGCCGTAATGCTCAAGCTCGTACACCGCCTTGGGGGCTTCACGGGCGAGGTATTCCATCGCATCCGTATCTCCCAGCCAATCCGATCCCTTGACCGTGTCATACATATGCCACTGCCAGTTATCGGGGCCCATATTGCTCAGGCTTGCGGCAATACCACCCTGAGCGGCAACCGTGTGCGAGCGGGTCGGGAACACCTTGGAAATACAGGCCGTGCGCAGCCCTTGTTCGGCCATCCCTAGAGTCGCGCGCAGACCGGCGCCGCCAGCCCCCACAACGACGACGTCATATTGATGTGTTTCGTAGTCATAAGCAGCCATATCGGGTCTCCCGTAGCGGATTGGAGTGTTTCAAAGCGCCAGACGCGCGATGGCAAAAATGCCAATCGCGGCAGCGCCGTAGCTGAGGCAGGTCATTGCGATGATCAGCACTTTCTGGCTGATGCCGTGAACATAGTCCTCGATCAGGACTTGGACACCATCGTTAAAGTGCTTGAACCCTACCGCCAGCGTCAGTACCGCGATGATCGCGGGGAACGGACGGCTGTAATACGTAAGGATTTCTTCGTAGGTGCCGCCCAATGCGGGCCCGAAGGTAAAGACGAACAGCGGGATCAGGATCAGCAAAGCAACGGAACTGACTTTCATTGCCCAGAAATGCGCGGTGCCTGATTTCGCGGAGCCGAGGCCGGTTGCCCGTTTGCGATCGGTAAGAAATGCCATGACTCTGCCCCCTCAGACGATGATTATTGTAAGAAGCGTCAGAACAACCGATCCGCCAAGACAGGCCCAGCCCAGCTTTTCAGCCGTGGGGATGTCCATCATGATCGCGTTGTCCCAGATCAGATGCCGGATGCCGGCCAGCGTATGATACCAAAGACCCAGAACCGACAGTGTCATCACCAAATCACCGAACCAGCTGGTTACGAAACCGTTGACCGTATTGAAATACTCCTCTGAGGTCGCCGCCGAAAGAAACCACCACACAATTAGCAGTGCGGTGATCAGCATCGCGTTACCTGTAATCCTCACGAGGATAGACGTTATCGAGGTCAGCTGAGGGCGGTACACTTGAAGATGCGGTGACAGCGGGCGGTTGCCCCGGTTCACATCGGCCATTCTGGGCTCCTTTGGACTTTGCTTGAGCTAGTGATAGCGCATTTTTGCGGACTGTCACGCGTCCAACGGGAGGATTCACAAGGAAATCCGCGCGCTTGTGCCGGAAAATACCAAAAAATGGTTAAGTCGCGTTATTTTGTGATCACACATGTGGCCCGTGTGATCACCTTGTCGCTTTTGATATCTGCCGCGTCGTCTCGCGTTGCAGCTTGCGCCGGATCTGCGCGGGGTAATCTTCGAATCCGGCGGCCGTGATCACAAATGCGCCTTCACCGTGAATCAGGTTCTCAAAGAACCACGCGGTAAGATCGGCATCGTCTGTTTCAATCGCCAAGGCGTTCACCGTAATGTTCTGTGCCCTGAGAAACGGGCGAAAGGTCGCAGGCAGAGGGCCTTCGTTGGAAATACCATCACCAGAGACATCGATGACGCGACGCTTGCAGTCGAAAACCTCCTCAAACAGATCAATGGACAGTGCCAGCGCCTCGCCCACCGCTGTCGAATAGTTCCGCCAATGGCGCGGGTCGCTTTCGATTGCATTGGCAAGCCCAGCAACATCACTTGCGTCCCTGATCGTGGTCCAGGGAATGGACTGCACCTGCCGCGACGAGCCCGACCATTGCACCAGGGTGATCCGCGCCTTTTGGTCCACCAACGCATCCGTCACGATCCCGTCGCGCAAAGCGGTGGCCAGCCCGTCCATCTGGACGCGGTATTCCTGTTCATCCACAGATCCCGACACATCCACCGCGAGCACCAGCGCCAGATCACACGGCAAAGCAGATGCGGGCCACAGGGACAGTGCAAGGATAGCGAGACGGCTCATGGTGACAGTCTAACGATTGGGCCAAATGATACCATCATACGTTTTCGACAAAGAAACTACGCAGCAATGTTTCCAGAAACGGGCTAATGGATTGCATTTTCGACCACTCGGTGCGTGCAACCATACAGTTCCACAACCCTAACGTGAAGTTAAGGTTAACTATTTGGAAACAGGTTTGAGACGTGCAAAGAACAATGACCTTGTCATGCGCTGCTCTGGTTGAGGGACCATCAAAGGCACTGACAGTCGTTTTCGATACACACTAAAATTAAACTTTTCTGGAGAAAGTTCACATGAAACATCTACTTCTTGGCGCAGTCTGCGCCACAGCACTTGCATCCGGGGCTGCTGCGGCAACCGCGAATGTTGATTTCGTCGCCCTTGTGGCCAGCATTGGCGAGCAGGGCGTCGAGGCACAGACATTCAACTTCGACGGTCTGGACGTTACACTGATATCGACAAATGACGCCTATCTTGACGGCGTAGCAAACAATTTGCCTGCCGGTCTGGGTGTCTGCTCCGCTGGTTTGGACGGCGATAACGAATGCATAAATTCGGCCGATGACAATATCGACGGGAACGAAATTGTCACGCTGACATTCGGGACTGCCGTGACCGGCCTTAGCGGGTTTATGTTCCGGGATGTCGACCATCTGGATCTGTCTGCATCGAACGAAACACTCTCCATTTCTACCGACACGGATATCGGTACGTTGGGGGCGGCTACGAGCTTTGCCAATGTGAATTCGGTATTTTTCATTTCCACAATGCCTGTCGGAGCGATCAGCGAATTCTACTCGATCAGCTTCTCTTCGGTGAACACGCCGTTCTACCTGTCCGGCTTTACCGCCGAATTCACTCCGACACCCGTCCCATTGCCAGCCAGCATCTTGCTGCTGGGCGGCGCGGTTGCAGGCCTCGGTGCCATGCGTCGCAAGCGCAAGGCAGCCTGAAGCCAATCAAAACCAAAGAGGGCGCGTCAGTGACGGCGCGCCCTTTGTGATTTCGCATAAGGCTTCTCAGCTCAAAGCGAGTTGTCGATACCTTTGCAGGCTTCGACCAGTCCTTTGACGGCCTTGACCGAATTGTCAAACATCGCCTGCTCATCCTTGTTCATCTCGATCTCGACAACCTTTTCGATGCCGCCGGCACCGATCACTGTCGGCACACCGACGTAGAAGCCATTCAGCCCATAGGCACCGTCAACATAGGCCGCACAAGGCAACACGCGCTTCTGGTCCTTCAGATACGCCTCGGCCATTTCGATGGCGGAGGTCGCGGGCGCATAAAACGCCGATCCGGTTTTCAACAGACCGACAATCTCGGCACCGCCGTCACGCGTACGCTGGATGATCGCATCCAGTTTGTCCTGCGTGGTCCAGCCCATTTTCACCAGATCTGGCAGCGGGATACCGGCAACGGTGGAGTAGCGCGCCAGTGGCACCATCGTATCGCCATGACCGCCAAGGACGAACGCCGTTACATCGCGCATGGATACGTTGAACTCGGAGGCAAGGAAGTGGCGGAAACGCGCGGAATCAAGAACCCCCGCCATGCCGCAGACTTTCGCGTGAGGCAGGCCGGAAAATTCGCGCAGAGCCCAAACCATCGCATCCAGCGGGTTGGTGATGCAGATCACAAAAGCATCGGGCGCATGTTTGGCGATACCTTCGCCCACGGATTTCATCACTTTAAGGTTGATGCCTAGAAGGTCATCGCGGCTCATCCCCGGCTTGCGGGCGACACCCGCGGTCACGATGCAAACGTCCGCGCCTGCGATATCGGCATAGTCCTGCGTGCCCGACATTGCGGCATCAAACCCTTCGGCGGGTCCGGATTCAGCGATATCGAGCGCCTTGCCTTGTGGCAAGCCTTCGGCGATGTCGAACATCACCACATCGCCCAGTTCCTTTACGGCTGCTAGATGGGCAAGCGTGCCGCCGATATTGCCTGCGCCGATGAGTGCGATTTTGGCTCTGGCCATGATGGGATTCCTTCACGAAGTTGCGTTGCCGGTGGGATAGCGCGCCTGAGCCGCCCGCGCAAGTTGATGCGCGCCCCGCAAACAGGCAATGGCCGCGCCCCTCTCGGAGCGCGGCCACCTATCAATCTATTTGGTAGAGATACTCAAGCGATCAACCTTCGTATTCGGGCTGTGCTTCAAGGGCCTCTTGGGTGCTGTCGATATAAAAACGATATTCATCGCCATCCTTGTCACGCAGGACGTTCAGCTCTTCAAACGTCACGGCGACTGGCTTTTCTCCCAAACCAAGGAAGCCACCGACATTGATCACAATCTGTTCGACCTTGCCGTCTTCGTTCATCAGCAGCTCGCCGATTTCACCGACCGTTTCATCGTTAACGCCGTAGACATAGGAACCTTGGATTTTCTCGGCTGTGAGTTGCTCAAGCTCCGCGATTTCGGCCTGCTGGAAACCTTCGCGCTCGATTGTTGGTCGCATCAACAGGGGGCGATCGATCGCCGTCTCGCTTGCCATGTCCGTAGACGTCGTGTTCGTGGACGTCGTGTCCGACGCATTCATGTCACGCTCGTAAGCCGGGGCAGCCTCCAGTTCTTCGCGGGTTGTTGTAACGACGAGCAACTGATCGTTGCCATCCGTGTTTATCATTCTGATCTCGTCCATGCTGACGGACACATCGCGTTCGCCCATGCCCAAAAAGCCGCCCACACCAAGAATGACCGCGGTGACTTCGCCGTCCGTGCTGACGATCAGATCATTGATCTCACCGATGTCTTCCCATTCGGCACGAATGTCATCTGCAACAATCGCATTATTCTCGATTTCGATCTGGGAATTGTGGACGCGCATGCCAATCAGGTCGGACGCATAGAAATCACCTTGTTGCGCTGTCACGCTGCCAAAGTTAGACACATGCGTCTCCGCGTAAGCGGCGGTGCCTGACAGCGTTAGAAGGACTGCAGTTGTACTGAGAAAGCGTTTCATCTTAGATACTCCTGTTTTAAAAGCGAATTGCTCGCTCTTTCTGCCTTCACAACACGACGACCGTCCGGGATGTTCCTGAGATTTTCAGAAAACTGCTGGTTGACTTAATCTATGACATGCTGACCCTCGATCTTGCCTTTTTTCTCGTTGCCGTTCCGGCTGTGATCTTTGCCGGAGTATCCAAGGGGGGCTTTGGGTCGGGGGCCGCGTTTGCTGCCGGGTCCATTCTGGCGCTGGTGATCGAACCGGGGCTGGCGCTGGGGATCATGCTGCCGCTCCTGATGCTTATCGATGTGGCAACGCTGGCCCCCTATTGGGGAAAATGGGGTCGTCGCGAGGCAATTTTGCTTATTGCGGGCGCAGTGCCGGGCGTTATAGCGGGCGTCGCGCTGTACCGAGTGGCATCTGCGGATGTACTAAGGCTGCTGATTGGCGGGGTTTCCGTCGGCTTTGTCATTTGGCAACTTTCGCTGGCGCGCGGATGGATCCGGCTCGAGGGTCAGCGGATGCCGGACTGGACGGGGAACATGATGGGAACCGTTGTTGGGTTTACCAGCTTTATCAGCCATGCAGGCGGTCCCCCTGCGGCGGTGTTCCTGCTGTCGCGCGGTCTGAGCAAAGTTCAGTTTCAGGCCACAACCGTTCTGGTGTTCTGGATCGTCAACATCATGAAGTTCATTCCCTATAGTTTTTTAGGGATGTTCACGCTTGAGACGACCAAAGCAAATCTGGTCCTTGCACCCTTTGCACTGTTCGGCGCGTGGGTCGGTGTCCAGCTTCATCACATTGTTTCAGAGCGTCTGTTTTTCGCCCTGACTTATGTTTTATTGTTGGTGACGGGCACCAAGCTGATCTGGGACGGGCTGATCTGACTAGGATGCCCGCCCCAAAGGTCTGTAACGTGGCCGCAGTCAGGCATCGTCCCCATTTTCAGGAAGCGCCTCAACGAGTTCCTCGAAGGATTGGCCGGATGCGACTAGGCAGGTCAAACCGTTTGGCATGGTGACCGTAATCGTCCAACTGCCCGTTTCGGAAGAGGCGAACACCTCCATCACCGCGTTGTTGGCCCCCAGTCCCATTGACTGGCGCGATTCGCCGTAACCTTCAGCTAGGCGACTCAAGACAGCATCGCGTTGTCCGCAATTTCGCGCATTTTGCGCCATGGCGTCAGTCGTGGTGGCGATCAGTGCGGCCGCCGCAGCCGTCAGTGCGGCCAGATGGAGAAATTTATCCTTGCGTTTCATATGTCTTGCCTTCGTTTCAAAAAGGCGGCGCCCGTGATCAAAAGCCCTGTTCGACATTTTATCGAACTCACCCGGACGGCCCCGGTTATCAGGATGCTGCAAATTCCTTCCGTAGTCGTTCAGCGGCCTTGCTGAGGCGGCACTTGGAGCGATATGCAACACCTGAATGATGCGCCCATAGGGCTAAAATAGTCGTTAACCCGCCGTGCGATGCCTGTTGCATTTGATATTTGCTGCGCTGCGGCACGTTTGGTCTTGAAGTTTTCCGCTGAAAATGCGCCTTTATGCGCAAGTTTGTTTCGCGCCTGCGTCACATATGAAAGGTATACAAATGACTCCGTCTCTCCGCCCTCTGCGCTCTGTCCTTTATATTCCCGGCTCAAAACCACGTGCGCTCGACAAGGCGCGCGGTCTGGCTGCAGATGCAATCATCTTTGATCTCGAAGACGCCGTAAGCCCTGACGAGAAAACAGCAGCTCGTGAAACGTTGGCGCAAGCGATGGCACAAGGCGGCTATGGAACGCGGTTGAGGATCGTGCGGATAAACGGCCTGGACACTGATTGGGGCCTTGAAGACGCACGTGCCGCGACAGCGATGGGTGCCGAAGCAATCCTGCTGCCCAAGGTGGACAGCCCAGCGCAATTGGACGAACTGGCAAAAATTACGGGCGATACCGCGTTATGGGCGATGATGGAAACACCCTTGGGGATGCTCAACGCCGCTGCCATCGCTGCGTACCCCAAGTTGCAGGGCATGGTGATGGGCACCAATGACCTGGCAAAGGAGCTCCAGACCCGATTTCGTGCAGATCGCCTGCCCTTGTTGACCGGACTTGGACTGTGCTTGCTGGCGGCCAAGGCGCATGGGACGGCCATCGTGGACGGCGTTTACAATGCCTATCTGGACGAAGAGGGGCTGCGTGCGGAGTGCCAACAGGGCCGCGATATGGGATTTGACGGCAAGACGCTTATCCATCCTGCCCAACTGGCCATCGCAAACGAAGAATTCGCCCCGTCAGCTGACGAAATCGATCTCGCCCGCCGCCAGATCGCGGCTTATCAGGATGTGGAATCTTCCGGACAGGGAGTTGCCGTCGTGGACGGTCGCATCGTAGAAAATTTGCATGTGGTGACAGCGCGTGAGACCCTTGCCAAACATGACGCCATCACGGCGTTGAGCGCGGAGTACCCCTGATGTTCCTTCTTATTCTTGGCCTGATCCTGTGGATCGCGGCACATCTATTCAAACGTCTGATGCCAACCCAGCGGGCGGCAATGGGCGACGCGGGCAAGGGCGTGGTGGCACTGGTACTTGTCGCGTCACTTGTGCTGATCATTATCGGCTACCGCTCCGCAGAGACGATCTTTGTCTGGGCCCCGCCGCCGTTTTTCACCCATATCAACAATCTGGCGATGCTTCTGGCGCTGTGGATCTTCGGGTCAAGTGCTGCCAAGGGGGCCAAGGCGTGGCCAGCGTATCAGATCCGCCATCCACAACTCGTTGCCACCGCCTTTTGGGCCGTGGCGCATCTGATGGTAAATGGTGATCTGGCCTCTGTGTTGCTTTTTGGCACAATGCTGGTCTGGGCCGGTGGGGAAATCATACTTATCAACAAGGTAGATCCAAATTGGACCGCCCCCCCCCACGCGGGGCGCGCGACTTACATCCGCCTCGCCGTAATCTCTGCCGTTCTTTTTGTCCTGATTGCCGCTGTTCATATCTGGCTTGGCGTCTCGCCCTTTGCCTAAGGAAATCCTGTGAAGATCTACCGTTTTCTGTCCGAAGAGGACACCGCCGCATTCTGTCACAAGGTTACGGAAGCGCTCAACAAGGGATGGGAATTGCACGGTTCGCCGACGCAATCTTGGGATCACCGCATGGGCGTAATGCGCTGCGGGCAGGCCGTAGTGAAGGAAGCTGAAGGCACCTATACACCCGACACCAAACTTGGGGCACAATAGGATGATCAAAAATAAAATAACCAAAACGAATGCTGGCCGCTTCTTTGAGGACCACAGCGTCGGACAGGTGATCCGCCACGCTGTTCCGCGCACCATCAAGACGGGTGAACGTGCGCTCTATCATATGCTCTATCCGGCACGTCATGCGCTTTATTCGTCAGATCAGTTTGCGCAAAGCTGTGGCCTTCCGTTCAGCCCGCTGGATGACATGATCGCGTTCCATATCGTGTTCGGAAAAACGGTGCCGGATGTCTCGCTGAATGCAGTTGCCAACCTTGGATATGCGCAGGGGCGCTGGCTGGAGCCGGTTTGGCCCGGCGACACGCTGCGCAGTGAATCCGAAGTGATCGGGCTAAAGCAAAACTCAAACGGCAAGACCGGTGTTGTCTATGTCCGCACGACCGGTCTGAACCAGCATGATGATAAAGTGCTGGAATACGTCCGCTGGGTGATGGTGCGCAAACGGGACCTGGACGCGCTTGCGCCCGAAACAATCGTTCCGACGCTCCCCAAGGCACTTACTGTCGGCAAATTGCGGATCCCCAAGGGACTCGACTTCACCAATTATGATTTTGAACTTGCCGGAGAACCTCACCGCTGGGGCGACTATGAAATCGGTGAGAAAATCGACCATGTCGATGGTGTCACGGTTGAAGAAGCGGAGCATATGATGGCCACGCGCCTGTGGCAAAATACGGCAAAGGTGCATTTCGATACCACGGCCCGCGAGAATGGCAGTAGGCTGATCTATGGCGGTCACGTGATTTCAATGGCGCGGGCCCTGTCGTTCAATGGGCTTGCAAATGCGCAAATAGTCGTCGGCCTTAACGGCGGTGCACATGCCAACCCCTGCGTTGCGGGGGATACCATTCGGGCATGGTCCGAAGTGCTGGATAAACAGGGAACCTCTGCCCCCGGCGTTGGTGCAATAAGGCTGAGACTGGTGGCGACGAAGGGTGCTGCACCGTTTCAGTTGCGCGCAGAGGACGGGAAATACCTGCCCGAAGTCCTGCTTGATCTCGATTATTGGGCGTTAATGCCGGTTTGATCCGGATCAAACACGACAGCGGCCCGTTGTGTTAGGGTAACCTAACACAACAAGACGGAGGTACCCCTATGTTTAGCACGATACTTGTGGCCTATGACGGGTCCGACCATGCAAAAAATGCACTCAAAATGGCTTGTGAGATGGCCAAGCAATTCGGCGCAGCGTTGCACCTGACACATGTACCGCAGGTCGATACGCCCTCGGTCTTTATCGGGGCATACGCGGATGCCATGCCGATCATGCCGACCGAAGAAGAGATCTCCGACGCGGGCGCGCGCGTCATCGCCCAAAGCACCGCCGAAGCCGAAGCTGTCGGTGCCAGCATCACAAAGCATCATGTTGGCAGAGGAACGCCTGCGAGTTTCACACTGGAGATCGCCGACGAGATCGATGCGGATCTGATCGTGATGGGGCGTCGCGGACTTGGCATGTTAGGCGCACTGGCGCTTGGATCCGTCAGCCAGAGCATCTCGCACGGTGCCAAATGCCCCTGTATGACAGTTATCTGAATAAGGGAATCGGCAGAAAACAGCCTTTTTAAGGCTGTTTTGTCCGGTTTTCAGGAAACTCGAGTTAACCAAACGACATTTGTGATCACACGTCAGAGGGTGTGATCACAAATGTCGTTTTTGGCTGGCAATCCCTTGGCCCTTGCGGAAAACTGCTTACCGAGCGTTGTGACTCAATCGTATAACGCGATTTGACTGGAACAAGAAACGGGACCGTTTTTCATGAACATCCACGAATATCAGGCGAAAGCCCTTCTGCGCAGCTATGGTGCCCCTGTCTCTGACGGGCGTGTCGTTCTCAAGGCCGAGGACGCAAAAAGTGCCGCAGGCGAAATGGACGGACCCCTGTGGGTGGTAAAGGCGCAGATTCATGCGGGCGGTCGCGGCAAGGGTAAATTCAAGGAAGCGGACGCCGGAGACGCCGGTGGTGTGCGCCTGACAAAATCGGTCGAAGAAGCTGCCGAACAGGCGAAAAAAATGTTGGGCCGCACGCTGGTCACGCATCAGACCGGTCCGGCAGGCAAGCAGGTCAACCGGATTTACATCGAAGACGGCTCAGGCATTGAAACGGAATTGTATCTCGCGCTGCTGGTTGATCGCCAGACTTCACGCGTCGGCTTTGTCTGCTCTACGGAGGGTGGCATGGACATCGAAGAAGTCGCCGCCTCGACACCCGAAAAGATCATCAGCTTTGCTGTCGACCCCGCTACGGGCTATCAACCTTTCCACGGTCGCCGTATCGCCTTTGCGCTGGGGCTCACAGGCAAGCAGGTCAAGCAATGCGTCGGCCTGATGGGGCTGCTTTATAAAGCCTTTATCGAAAAAGACATGGAGATGCTGGAAATCAACCCGCTGATTGTCACCGATGGTGGCGATCTGAAGGTGCTTGATGCCAAGGTCAGCTTTGATGGCAATGCCATGTACCGTCACAACGATATCGCCGAACTGCGCGATGTGACCGAAGAAGACAGCAAGGAGCTTGAGGCCAGTAAATACGACCTCAACTATATCGCACTTGATGGTGAAATCGGCTGCATGGTGAACGGTGCGGGTCTCGCGATGGCGACGATGGATATCATCAAGCTTTATGGCGCAGAGCCTGCCAACTTCCTCGATGTGGGCGGCGGTGCGACCAAAGAAAAAGTGACGGAAGCGTTCAAGATCATCACCTCCGATCCGCAGGTCAAAGGTATCCTCGTGAACATCTTTGGCGGCATCATGCGTTGTGACGTGATCGCCGAGGGTGTGGTCGCCGCCGTCAAGGAAGTCGGGCTCAAGGTCCCGCTGGTTGTTCGTCTGGAAGGCACCAAGGTCGCAGAAGGCAAGAAGATCATCAACGAAAGCGGCCTTGACGTGATTGCGGCGGATGACCTCAAAGACGGGGCGCAGAAGATCGTGAAGGCCGTCAAGGGGTAAGAACGATGAAAGCCCTCCTCCTTGCTGTGGCGATCGTTGCACCCCAGGCAGTCTTGGGTCAGGGACAGCAAGAAACTACAAAGTTTCTGGATTTTGTGCATCGGAAGTGCCCGATTGCGCTCAACGAGTCGCAAGCTTTCATAGCCAAGTTCCCTCAGGCCACGGCGTCTGGGGGGGCGCTGGTGGTGTTCAGGAAAGATCAATCCATCGTGCAGATGCAGGGCATGCTCGAGGGCTATAAAATATCTGCAGATTGGTCTGATCACGGCTCTCGGACGATGCGACATTATTCGGTTGATCTAGGACCGATGCCAACGCCAATCAGCATGGTCGACGCGCACATGCGCGTCTGGTCTCGCAAAAACTTTGGTGTTGAGATCAAAGCTCGGGAAATCCCGGTCGCAGATCCCGACGGGTCTGGTGGAACCTATCGCCCGGACCACTCCGCGAGATATATCACCTTTGACTCCGTCAAAAGCCAGCTTGGCACCACCTTCACTTCTATGGAAGTGACCGATGGCTATAACGGATTAAGTGTCTCAATCGTGCATCCCACGGCGCAATCGGATGGTTAAACCCCTGAGCCAGCTCATCCGCAGCTGCGTGTTGTGGTCTGTGAGCGCTGTTGCAACTGCTTTGCTGAGTGCGGCTGCATTTGCCGATACGCAACCTCATGTTGCTGTCAGCACCTTCAACAAATGGTGCTTCAAGGCGGGCCAGACCGAATCTCAAGCGCGCGCGAACATGGACGCGAACGACGCCGCTTTCACGCTGACCTTTTGGGACGACAGCCTCGCGCCCCGCCCTGCAGACGCCCCCGAAGGAATCGAACGCCGCTGCATGATCGCTTTCGACGGCAATCATACCCGCGATGCGACCGAGGCCCTGCATAAA
>Ga0115567_10000561_pt1 | contig 36123 bp, 35 predicted proteins | sample COGITO_mtgs_1204_2_FD_88679 | JGI IMG/M metagenome (GOLD analysis project Ga0115567, IMG submission 88679) | Pelagic marine microbial communities from North Sea - COGITO_mtgs_120412 | ecosystem: Environmental > Aquatic > Marine > Epipelagic | place: Germany:Helgoland, sampling site Kabeltonne...
GTAAAAACGTAACCGGACCATCATTGATCAGGCTCACTTGCATGTCCGCGCCAAATCGGCCGCTTGCGACAGGCCGCACTAAAGCCGCTTCGGCCACAAAGAAGTCATAAAGCGCTTCGGCATCCGTCGGTGGCATCGCCGAAGAAAATGAAGGTCGCAACCCTTTTTGGGTATCGGCTGCCAGTGTGAATTGGGACACAATCAACAGACTGCCGCCAATTTGAGCGACGTCTCTATTCATATGTCCGACCGCATCATTAAAGATGCGGTAGCGCAGAATTTTGTTCAGTAACTTTTGAGCGATGATTTGAGTATCTGGTTTTTCCACGCCAAGAAATACCAGCAGCCCACGGTCAATGTCACCGACTGTCTCGCCGTCGACCGTGACTGATGCAGAACGGACCCGCTGAATCAGCGCTTTCACAAGCGACCTTCACCGGGCAGATCAAGGCGCTGAGCAAGCGCTTTCGTCGCACGCAGCAGCGCATCAATCATCGCGGGCTCGGTTGCGGAATGACCTGCCTCTCTGACAATCATGATCTCACTGCTTGACCAATGTTCTTGGAGGGCATGCGCGCCGGCCATCGGCGTGAGCACATCAAATCTGCCCTGCACGATGATCCCGGGAATGTCCTGAAGCTGACCCGCTTGCGCCAAGATTTGATTTGGTTCGAGGAAGCACCCATTCACCATATAATGCGTGCTGATACGGCATCGCGTTAGGGCTCTTTGAGGCGCTGCATAATGACTGAGCAGCCGTGCATTCGGATGCAGATTCGAGCAATGTGCCTCCCAAACAGACCAAGCCTTCGCGGCAGTCATGCGAACCAGATCATTATCGGAAGCCATTAGCTGACGGTAGCCCTCGGGCGGCGCCGTTGGGTCCATGCCCAGTATTGGCGCCATAAAATCGGCCCAATGCTCTGGGAAAAAAGCATTCGCGCCGTTCTTATAGATCCAGTCAATATCGGCCGGTCGCCCGAGAAAAACGCCTCTTAAGATCAAGCCAAGGACTCGCTCGGGGTAGTGCTCTGCGTAGGCCAGTGCAAGGGTGCTACCCCATCCTCCCCCAAAAGCCACCCAGGCGGGCACTGCCAGCAGTTCGCGGATTTGCTCTAGGTCCGCTATGAGGTTTTGCAGCGTATTATCTTCGGTCTCACCTTGAGGCGTTGAGCGCCCCGAACCGCGCTGGTCAACTAAGATGATGCGATACACTGCCGGGTCAAAGAACCTGCGACTATCAAACTCGCAACCACTGCCGGGTCCGCCGTGAAGAAAAACAACCGGTAATCCGGTTGCGCTACCACTCTCGTCGATATAAAGATTGTGCCGCGCATCAACCTGCAGGCGATGTCGCGCATAGGGTTTTATTTCCGGAAACAATGTCTGCATGCGTTATTCAACTTTGGCGCGTGACGCCCGTTTTCGCTCATTTTCAGTGAGCAGCTTCTTTCGCAACCGAATGTGGTTCGGTGTGATTTCAACCAATTCGTCATCATCGATAAATTCTATTGCCTGCTCCAGCGTAAACTTGACCGGCGGCGTCAGAACAATATTTTCATCCGTACCCGATGCCCGAACATTGGTTAACTGCTTGCCTTTAATCGGGTTAACGGGCAAATCGTTCCCACGGGAATGAAGCCCGACGATCATGCCTTCATATATTGCTTCATTCGGATTGATAAAGAGCCTGCCTCTGGGTTGCAAATTAAACAGACTAAAACCCAAACTCTTGCCACTGACCATGGAAACCAAAACGCCATTTCGTCTTGCGTTAATGTCATCCCCGGAGCGCACGTCGTAGTGGGAGAACACGCTGCTGATGATCCCACCGCCGGAGGTTAAGGTCATAAATTCCGATCGGAAACCAATCAGTCCGCGGGTGGGGATCACAAAGTCCAGCCGGACCCTGCCTTTTGAATCCGGGACCATATTAGTGAGCGACCCTTTTCGCTCGCCAATCACTTCCATGATCGCACCTTGGTGCACCTGCTCACAGTCGATACTCAGATTTTCGAAAGGCTCGTGAATCTCGCCATCGACTTCCTTGAGAATCACTTCCGGACGCGACACCCCAAGCTCATACCCTTCCCGGCGCATGGTCTCAATCAGAACCCCCAAGTGCAGCTCGCCCCGACCAGACACCACAAACTTATCTGCGGTATCGCCCGGCGCCACTCGCAACGCCACGTTATATTGCAACTCGAGCTCTAAACGATCCTTTAAATTCCGACTGGTTACAAACTTCCCATCTTGCCCAGAAAAGGGCGACGTGTTGACCTGAAACGTCATGGAAATCGTCGGCTCATCAACGACCAGCGGCGGTAACGCCTCCGGCTGATCGACCTGACACAAGGTATCTGAAATCTTCAAGTCATCAATGCCGCACACGCAAACGATATCGCCAGCACCGGCGGATTCAATTTCCACGCGACTCAAACCAGAAAACCCCATAACCTGCAGGATTCGGCCCTTTTTGACCTGGCCTTCAGCATTGACCACCGATACGCTCTGGCCCTTTCGAATCGAACCTCGGGTTATCCGACCCAGTCCGATGAGCCCCACGTAACTATTGTAATCCAAGGCGCTGATTTGCATTTGGAGCGGGCCACTTGCTTCAACTTGCGGTGGTGGCACCTGATCCACAATCAGATCCAGCAAGTAACTTAAGTCTGGCCCTAAATCATCGCGACTCGGACCCGCGACGCCCTGCATCGCCGAACCCACGACAACGGGAAAGTCGAGTTGTGCTTCGGTTGCGCCCAATTGATCGAACAACTCAAAGACCTCATCAATCACCCAGTCTGGACGAGCGCCGTCGCGATCAATCTTATTGACCATTAGAATGGGATTGAGTTTATTTTCGAATGCTTTACGCGTTACAAATCGGGTTTGCGGCATGGGACCTTCAACCGCATCAACCAATAACAGTACCGAGTCGACCATACTCAAAATACGCTCGACCTCGCCCCCAAAATCTGCGTGTCCTGGCGTATCGACGATATTGATGCGAACGCCTCGCCAATCCAAAGCGGTATTTTTCGCTAAGATGGTAATGCCGCGCTCTTTTTCAAGGTCATTCGAATCCATCAACCGCTCGCCACTTTCATCCCCTCGCTGCAGCGCACCAGCCTGAGAGAGCAACTTGTCGATCAAGGTTGTTTTTCCATGGTCAACGTGCGCTATGATGGCGACATTGCGGAGATTCTGAGACATAACGTGCGATCCGGAAGGGCTTAACGGCCGAAGGAGCGGCATTATACTGAAATCCGCCTCTGGTGCGAGGATTCTAAGCAACAAGATCCGGAGGTTTCAGCAGCGCGTGCATTGGGACGATGAGCCAATGATTTTGGAACATCTCATCATCAACAACGCGCACGCCGGGTCACCGAATCTGCCACGCCGGATAGATGCTTTATTTTGGTGCGGCGCGGTTACTTTTTGCTTTATTTTGGTGCGATCTTGCGGCAGATCAATCTTTTCTTGAAATAAATGCACTGTTTATCAATTACTTAATGCCTTTTAGCTCATGGCATAGTCTTTGCTTTTTCTTAGCCGAGCAAAGCCTAGACTTAAGGCTTTACCGTTTTCAACCCGCGAAGGGTGTGTCTGGCGACGTTGCGAGCGCAGGACCTTCGTTACAAACCAAGGAGTTACCTCTACGATGAAGGCAAAATTAGAATATATCTGGCTCGACGGCTATGAGCCCACTCAAAGCCTGCGCAGCAAAACTATGGTTCGATCTGACTTCTCGGGCAAGCTCGAAGATTGCCCAATGTGGGTATTCGATGGCAGCTCGACCGAACAGGCCGAGGGCGGCAGCTCAGACTGCCTACTCAAACCCGTTGCCATTATCCCAGACCCCGATCGCAACAACGGCTATCTTGTCATGACCGAGGTGCTCAACCCAGACGGCAGCCCTCATGTCTCCAACGGGCGCGCGACGATCGATGATGATGACGCTGATTTTTGGTTCGGCTTCGAACAAGAATATTTCTTGTGGGATACCGACACCGATTTGCCGCCTGGCTTCCCGCGCGGCGGATTCCCCGGACCCCAAGGCCCCTACTACTGCAGTGTTGGCGCCAGCAACACATTCGGTCGAGACTGCGTTGAAGAGCACTTGGACCTCTGCCTCGAGGCTGGTCTCAACGTCGAAGGGATCAATGCTGAAGTCGCAACGGGGCAGTGGGAATTCCAAATTTTTGCCAAGGGCGCGCATGACGCGGGTGATCAAATTTGGTTGGCGCGCTATCTGCTCGAGCGAACGGGTGAGAAATATGGCTACGGCATTAATTACCATCCCAAACCGCTCGGCGACACTGACTGGAATGGTTCTGGCATGCACGCGAACTTCTCCAATTCGGCCATGCGAGATCTTGGTGACGAAGCTGTTTTCACGAAAATTTGTGAGAACTTCGGACGTCACATCGAGCGTCACATGAGCGTTTATGGTGCCTACAATGACCAGCGCTTAACCGGCAAGCATGAAACACAATCTATTGATCAATTCAGTTATGGTGTTTCCGATCGCGGTGCGAGCATTCGCATCCCAGTCAGCACCGTGGTTGACGGCTGGAAAGGCCGCTTGGAGGACAGAAGAACTGCCTCTAATGCCGATCCGTACAAAGTCGCCGCCGCCATCATCAAAACTTGTAAAGAAGCTCTGAGCTGATTCAATCGCTCGGGCACGCCAGCCAGGCGTGCCCGAGCATTTTGTGAATCAAGCAGAAACGATGGCAAGCCCAAACGTCCTGCGTGAGTCCAACGCCCTAGTACCGATCCAATTATTCCTGGCTGGCTTTAAGCCCCTTTTTTTTATACTGTTTAGCCAAGCATGAACCGAATCATCCTATGGCTAGCCTGATCTTCCGCCTAATATTTGCAGCCCTGGTGCTGACCACAGCACCGGTAACCGCAGCCGCGACGGACGACCCTAACTATCGATTGCGCCTGGTGTCGAACTTGGGCGAGCCAAGAGTTCAAGCCGTTGCGGGTCAGCTACCTTTTGACGTGCAAGTCAAACCAAAGCTCGAAAAGCATCATGCCCTCTACATTGAAACTGCGGATGGAAAAATCAGTGCGGCCGCAGCGCCTGGCGAAACCATTGTTCAGGCGGTACCACGCGGGCTGCACACTTTTTATTTGATTGTGAAAGAGGCCAAAACCGGACGAGAGATCATTCGATCAGCCCCTCTTAATCTCGATGTTCGACGCTATATTTCGCGTAAACAACCTTGAGTGCACCAAATTGGTGCGATAAACTCTCGCCGCAAAGGCTCGTCCATTATAAATCAGGCGTTCAGCGCGCGCTTTAATTGGTGCGAATCTTGCTTTTGATCTGGCATGAATCAAACATTCCAGCAATCACCCCAAAAATACCGACAGCTTATGGACCAAACCGCCATCGATAACCTGACTACGGCCGTCCTACTGCTCGATCGAAACTTGAATCTGGTTCGGATCAACCAGTCTGCCGAGAGCCTGTTTGAGCTCTCGGAGAAGCGCGCGCTTGAGAAGCCTCTGTCTTTTCATGTGCCTGGCTGGCTTAAGTTTGAGCCATTGCTCCGAGAAGCACTCAAAAACAACCAACTCTATACCCAAAGGCAAGCTCAGATCGAACTGCTTGGCGGCGCGCACATTACCGTTGATCTGACAGTAACGCCCCTAGCCGAACCCAGCGAAGCAGGACTACTGATCGAGGTCATTGCGCTCGATCGATATCTTCGAATCGATCGGGACAACCTTAACCGGGAGCATCAAGAGGGCACCCAACAGATGATTCGGGGGCTTGCGCATGAAATTAAAAACCCGCTCGGCGGCATTCGGGGCTCGGCCCAACTGCTGCACGAAGAACTCGACTCAAGCGAACTCAAAGAATATACCGCGATTATTATCGAGGAGACCGATCGTCTGAAAACCCTCGTGGATCGATTACTGGGCCCAAACAAACCCTCTGAATTTATACCGGGCAACATCCATGAAATCCTTGAGCGAGCGCGCAAACTCATTGAGCTCGAGGCCCCGACGGCGCTTACGATCAACCGAGATTATGACCCCTCGATTCCCGAAATCTTGATGGACCCTGACCTAATCTTCCAAGCGATCCTCAATCTCATTCGAAATGCGATGCAGTCGCTTGAAAAAACAAACAACGCCACAATCAAGCTGGTTACCCGCACAGAGCGTCAATTCACCATTGCATCCGTTCGACACCGTAATGTTTTAAAAGTCGATATCATCGACAACGGGCCCGGCATCCCACCGGCACTTCGAGACAACCTGTTTTTGCCCATGATTACCGGACGACCAGATGGCACCGGGCTCGGCCTGAGCGTCGCCCACGCCATTGTGCATCGCCACAAAGGCGTCCTTGAGTTCAGCTCGAACCGCGGCCGGACCCAATTCAGCTTGATCATTCCTTTGGAGGTTGCCCAATCATGATTGCAACGAACCGGGTCTGGGTTGCCGATGATGAAAAATCAATCCGCTGGGTCCTCGACAAAGCGCTCAGCAAAGAAGGTTTGGACGTTACCTGTTTCAACTCAGCAGAAGATCTGCTTGAAGCCTTCAAGGCCGAAAAACCCGACGTCATCGTTAGTGATATTCGGATGCACGGCATGGATGGCTTGGCTTTGCTTGCCGAAATCAAACAAACCTGCCCTGACCTACCCGTCATTATTATGACGGCGCATTCGGATTTAGACAGCGCGGTGTCTTCAATTCAAGGCGGCGCGTTCGAGTATATCCCGAAGCCTTTTGAAGTAGACGAAGCCGTTTCGGTGGTAAAACGGGCTTTGGCCAACAGCCAAGATCGTCAGCAAGGCCTGACCGAGCAGGAAGAAGACCCAGCCAATGAGATGATTGGCAAAGCGCCGGCGATGCAGGAAGTCTTCAGAGCCATCGGGCGATTGTCGAGGTCCCATGTCACAGTTTTGATTAACGGCCAATCCGGTACGGGCAAGGAACTCGTAGCGCACGCTTTGCATCGGCACAGCCCAAGACGAGAGTTTCCTTTTGTCGCCTTAAACATGGCGGCGATTCCCCAAGACCTCATTGAATCGGAGCTCTTTGGCCATGAAAAAGGCGCCTTTACTGGCGCCAATCAAGTTCGAATCGGTCGTTTTGAGCAGGCTAATGGCGGGACCTTGTTTCTAGATGAGATCGGGGACATGCCAGCAGAAACGCAAACTCGATTATTGCGCGTCTTATCCGATGGCAAGTTTTATCGCGTCGGGGGACACGAACCCAGAACAGCCAACGTTCGAATCATTGCAGCGACGCATCAAAACCTGCAATCACTGGTCGCCGAAAACCGGTTTAGAGAGGATTTATTTCATCGCCTCAATGTAATCCGGCTGCATCTGCCCAATTTAGAGGATCGTCGCGAAGACATTCCGCCGTTACTAGCGCACTTTCTAAAGACGGCTGCGCAGGAACTCGATGAAGAACCCAAAATCATGTTGCCGGACACCCTGCGTTATCTGTGCAGCTTGCCCTGGCCCGGCAATGTTCGCCAGCTTGAGAATTTTTGCCGTTGGATTACGGTTATGGCAACCGGCCGGGACGTTCACTTAAGCGACCTACCCCCAGAACTCCGTCATACCGAAACACAGACCGCGTCGATCACGACGGATCAGTGGCATCATCTGCTCGGCCGATGGGCTGAAAGTCGCTTGCTCGCAAACGATTTAGGGGAGGCTGGCCTGCTTGGCGAGGCCCTGCCCGTGTTTGAGCGGGTCATGATCGAGGCGACCCTTGCTCATACCGCCGGCCGAAAGCGCGATGCTGCGATATTGTTGGGCTGGGGGCGAAACACGCTCACCCGAAAAATGCAGGAACTCGATATGGATAGCGCGAGCTCGGAAGACTGATACACTTACCGTGCAACAAGGGCCCAAGTCATGCTGAACGTCGTGCTCTATGAGCCTGAAATCCCACCGAACACCGGCAATATTATGCGGCTCTGCGCCAATACGGGTGCCCGGCTGCACCTTATCGAACCCTTAGGCTTCACCTTGGAAGAAAAACTATTGCGACGGGCAGCTCTGGATTACCAGGATTTTGCCAGTGTTGAGGTTCATCCCTCGTTTGACGCACTAAAAGACTACGCTGGCCCTGCGCGCTTCATCGCCGTCAGCACCAAGGCTGCAACCCGATATGATGCGTTTCAATACGAGGATAATGACTATCTAACCTTTGGGCCAGAAACCCGAGGCTTACCCGAGACGCTTATGTTTTCTGACGCTTTCGCAGCGGCCATTACCATCCCTATGCGCCCGGGCAGTCGTTCGATCAATCTTTCTAATGCCACAGCCATCGTTTTATTTGAAGCGTTTCGACAACAAAATTTCAACAGTTTTTATTGAACTGACGCGGCCTCTCGCTCCCGCGCCAACTTCGCCTGCTCGTACAGGGCATCGAAGTTAACGGGCGCTAACATCAAAGGGGGGAAACTGCCTTTGATAATGAGCGAGTCGATATTCTCTCGGGCATAGGGGAACAAAATATTCGGACAAAAACTCGCCAACATGTGATCTTTTGCCGCCTCATCCAAACCATCGATCACGAAGATCCCGGCCTGCTGAACTTCCGCTAAGTAGAGTGTTTTGTCCGAATCATCTTTTGCTGTCAACGTTAAAGAGAGAATGACTTCCCAAAGACCCGCCTCGATCGCAACATGACGCGCATTCAAATCAAGATTCACCGAGGGCTTCGGTGCAGACCGGAAGCTATCGGGTGAACTCGGGGATTCGAAGGAGACGTCCTTCAGATAAATACGTTGGATGGCGAACTTCGGCTGCTGATCCGATGCCGCAGTTGCTTCACTCATAGTGCTCTCCTAATAGACCATCCAGCAGGCCTTCTCGCTCGAGTTGATAGAGCTCATCACAGCCCCCAATGTGTTGGTCCCCAATCCATATCTGAGGCACGGTGTTGGCACCAGCACGCGTCGCCATAACACGCCGCTCGGCGTGATCTGAGTCGACCGGCACTTCTGTATAAGTCACCTGCTTCGCATCGAGCAACATTTTTGCCCGGATGCAAAACGGGCAAAATCGCGTGGTATACAGTAATACTTGATTCATCAATCATCTCCGCCGCTCAGAACAAGCGTTATTTAACGACTGGGAGACCGGCACCAACCCATTCGGTCATGCCCCCGGAAAGACGCTTGATATTCGTAAAACCGGCTTTGATCAGCTTGCTACCAATCGCGCTCGAATGTTGGCCGATTTTACAAACCAAAACCACCGGTCGCTCCTTGTACGCGCTCAACTCGTCCACACGGGTTGCATAGCTCGTGAACGGCAGACTTACCGCGCCCGCGATGTGCCCGACGGTAAATTCGTTTTTGTCTCGAAGATCGATGACCACCGCATTATCTTTGTTCACCAAGCGAACAAGGGTCTGAGCGGTGATCGACTCGCCCCCTTTTTTACGCTCGGTGATAATGAGTGCAACCAGCAGGGTGAAAAACAGCCCCACGAGCACAGGATGTCGACTAATAAATTCAATGACTTGCTGCAAAACAACCGGGTCCCTTTCTTTTGACCGCGTGATTATACACCCTGCACCCGAGAGGCACTAACCTCTGAGTATATTTATCGGCCACGCAATACCCGGTAAACTGTCTGCTACCTAACCTTGCTCCGTCAACGAAGGCACGCCCATGCAAGCTGCAACCACTTTGATTATCCTTGATGGTTTTGGCCATCGAGATGGCCGTGATGCCAACGCGATTGCACTCGCCAACACCCCGTTTCTCGATAGCCTTTATCAAAACACGCCCCACAGCCTGGTTTCTGGTTCTGGCCTCGACGTCGGCCTACCCGAAGGCCAAATGGGAAATTCCGAAGTCGGACACATGAATTTGGGCGCCGGCCGGGTCGTTCATCAAGAGTTCACCCGGATCAATGAAGCCATTCGTGATCAAAGTTTTTTCGACAACGCCGTTTTAAACGAGAGCTTCACCAACCTTGCCGAGTCTGGTCATACCTTACACATTCTAGGCCTGCTCTCACCCGGCGGCGTTCATAGCCACGAAGATCAAATTCATGCGGCAATCCATTCGGCGCAGCAACAGGGCGTGCAACATATCCAAGTCCATGCCTTCTTGGATGGTCGCGACGTCCCCCCAAAATCTGCTCAGGTCAGTCTCGAAAAGTTAACGGCGCGCCTTGACACATTAGGGATTGGCCAAATCGCCTCCATTACCGGGCGCTATTTCGCAATGGATCGAGACAACCGATGGGATCGCCTGCAAAAAGCCTATGATGTGATTTGCGCAGGCCACGGCCCATTGATCTATGAAACACCGCAAGCGGCGCTTGACGCAGCCTACGCCCGAGGCGAAACCGATGAGTTTGTTCAGCCTTCAGTGATCGACTCACCACGGCGCCCTAACCCTGTGATTGACGGCGATCACATCTTATTTATGAATTTTAGAGCCGATCGCGCGCGTCAGCTCACTGATGCCTTCGTATCCGAGTCATTTCAAGGGTTTGATCGAGCGCACCAACCCAAACTTGGGCGTTTTATAACCCTGACACAATACGCCGAAAGCCTCCCCGTAGCCTGCGCCTTTCCGCCAGCGACCCTGACCAATAGCCTCGGAGAATATATCTCGGAACTTGGGTTCAAGCAGTTGCGTATTGCAGAAACTGAGAAGTTCGCCCATGTCACCTTCTTCTTTTCCTGCGGTCGTGAGCAGCCCTATCCTTTAGAAGATCGTATCTTGGTGCCGTCGCCGGATGTTGCAACCTATGACCTGGCGCCCAGTATGAGTGCGCCAGAAGTTACCCGGCGCTTGTGCGATGCTATTCGCCGCAAGGATTACAAACTGATCGTTTGCAACTTCGCCAACGGCGATATGGTGGGCCATACGGGCAACCTCGCGGCGGCCATCGAGGCCGTTGAGACCCTCGATCGGTGCCTTAGCGAGGTCGTTGCCGCCTCGCAGGCAGTCGGCGGCCAACTGCTCATCACCGCAGATCACGGCAACTGTGAGCAAATGGTGGACACCGCCTCGGGCCAAGCACACACGGCGCATACTTGCGAGCAGGTGCCGCTCATTTATGTCGGCCCTCGGGCCTTAAGCCTTCGCTCAGGCGGTGTGCTGAGTGATCTTGCGCCAACCCTTTTAGACCTGATGGATCTGAAAGCGCCGGCGGAAATGACCGGGCAGTCTCTTATTGAGGTCGCGCAGCACGGTCAGGCACTTGCGCCTTGATGACCCTCAGAAACACTCGAATACTTTGGGGGCTGGGTCTTGTTATCGGCGCTTTGAGCCAACCAGGCTGGGGCAAGGCGGCCGATAAGGAACAAGCCATCGAGGCTGAGCTCATTGCGCTTAAAAAAAATCTGCAACAGGTTGAGTCGGATCAATCAAGCATTCGGGCTGATCAACAAGCCCAGAATCGCGCGATTCGTACGCTGGACGAAAAAATTGCTCGGATTATTAAACGGCTCAGACAAGCCGAAAAAGCAGCACTGAGCGCTCAGACGCAAACCGAGATGCTCAAGCAGCACAGAGCCAGCCTCGAAGACCAACGCGACCAAAAAAAAGCCCTGATCAAAGAACACGTTCTGGCGGCCAGTCGTCTCGGGAAAAATGGCATACTCCGGGTGTTATTAAATCAAGAAGATCCCAACAGCGTATCGAGAATGTCGCAATACTATCGGTACCTCTCTGAGGCGAGGCTTGCCCAAGTCGCTGAATTTGAGGCCGTGTTAACCGCACTCGACGACAATGAGACCTTGCTGGCCCAAGAACTGCAAACCCTACAAACGGCCTCCAGCACCATCGTTTTGGAATCGGATGCGCTCAAAGTTAGCCGTGCTGAACTGGCAAACTCAGAAGCTGCACTGCGGGCGGCTTATGCCACCGCCGAGGAGGCGCGACTTGCCCTCAAGGTCAATGAATCCAACCTCATCGCCCTGCTCGAACAAATCAGACGCAACACGCTCGAACTCCCAAATACCGTTGATTTCGAATCCATGTTAAGCCGGCGAGGCGCCTTAGATCTGCCGATTTCTGGCGACATTCGTCACCGATTTGGTGAACGTAAGCTCGATGGCCGGGTGCGCTGGGACGGCCTGATGATTGATGCCCCGAGCGGCACCAAGGTCAAAGCCATTCATTATGGCCGGGTGGTGTTTGCGGACTGGTTACGCGGCTTCGGATTGCTCATTATTTTAAGGCATAGTGATGGCTTCATGAGCCTGTATGGCCATAATCAAGTTCTCTACCCTGAGGTTGGAGACTGGGTTGTCGCCGGGCAAACGATCTCTGAGGTCGGCCAAAGCGGTGGTCAAGCACAAAGCGGCAGTTACTTTGAAATCCGAGACCAAGGCGCACCGGTTGATCCATTACTCTGGTGTAGAACCAACGTAGAATTAGACCGTACAAGCTAAAGCCAAGCAGCGACCGTGCTATTCAAGGACCATCACATGATATTAAAAACGTTTTGTTTAGGACTCGCATTGAGCTTTGCGCTGACCGCCCAGGGCAAGGAGGCGGTCGCAGACGATCAGGCGGCGCCCAAAGCCAGACTCCCGCTTGAAGAACTGCGGATATTTGCCGAAGCGTTTGATCGAATCTCAAAAGCCTATGTTGAAGAGGTCGATGACAAGACACTGCTTGAAAACGCCATCCGTGGACTCTTAGACCAACTCGATCCGCATTCTGCGTTTTTAGATGCGGCGGCTTTCGAGGACTTACAAGAGTCCACCACCGGTAACTATGGCGGCCTCGGCATTGAGATTGGCACCGAAGCAGGCGTGATCAAAGTGGTGTCCCCCATCGATGAAACCCCTGCCGCCAAAGCAGGCATCCTGTCCGGTGACTTGATTATCGAGATTGGCGGACAATCCATCCGCAGTATTGGTGTGAACGAGGCCGTCGCCATTATGCGCGGCGAACCCGGCAGCACGGTAACCTTGAGTCTCATTCGCGAGGGCGAACCCAATCCCATCGAGGTGACCCTCACCCGTGAAGTGATCAACATCGCAAGCGTTCGCCAGAGGCTGCTCGAACCCCATTTCGGCTATGTCAGAGTCGCCCAGTTTCAGGCCGATACCGGCAAGGAAGTGCGAGATGCCATTGAAGCCCTTAGCAGCACCACACCGCTTCATGGCCTTGTGATCGATCTTCGGAATAATCCGGGCGGGGTTCTACAGGCTGCGGTTGCGATGTCCGATCTATTCATCAAAGCGGGTATCCTTGTTTACACCGAGGGTCGATTAGACAATGCGGCATCAACCTTTCGCGCGACGGAATCGGTAGTACTCGATGGCGTGCCGATCATTGTCCTGGTTAATGAAGGCTCAGCTTCGGCATCAGAGATTGTGGCGGGCGCCCTCCAAGACCATGAGCGCGCGCTGGTCCTGGGGACCCGGACCTTCGGTAAAGGCTCGGTCCAAACCATCCTGCAATTGACGAGTGATAAGGCGATCAAGCTCACAACGGCGCTTTACTTCACACCCAATGGCCGTTCTATTCAGGCGGAAGGTATCGTTCCGGACCTCTGGGTAGACCGATCAACCGTCACTAAGCTCAAAGCAAATCCATTCAGACTGCAAGAGCGGGACCTGCCCGGCCATTTAAATGCCCAGAACACCCAACCTGAAGCTCCCAACAGCGCGCAGGCCCAAGCAACCGAAGTCGGTGATGATTACCAGTTAAATCAAGCCCTGACGCTTCTGAAGGGCTTGCACATTTTAGCCAAAAAGCCTTAAGACGCCTGGCTGAGCGTAATCGCAGCGCGCAGATCCATCGTGCCTTCGTAAATTGCGCGGCCCGTGATCACACCCTGGATTCCGCCGACGGGGCTGGCCGGAAGTTCGACCAAGGCTTCAATATCGGCCAACGTGTTGATGCCGCCGGAGGCGATGATGGGTACCGCGACACGCTCAGCTAACGCAAGGGTTGCGGGCAAATTGATCCCGCCCATCATGCCATCGCGGTGGATGTCGGTATAGATGATCGCCGCGATCCCGACCTGCTCAAATTGGCGCGCGAGGTCTGTCACGTTGTGATCGGTTACGACTTTCCAGCCTTGAATCGCGACTTTACCGTTGAGCCCATCCAGGCCAACGATCATTTTTCCTGGAAAGGCTTGACACATCTCGCCGACAAATTCCGGCATCTCAACTGCCTTAGTGCCTAGGACCAGGTAATCGACACCGGCCGCCAAATAATCCTCAATGGTTTGCCGGGACCGAATGCCGCCGCCCAACTGCAATGTCAGCCGAGGGAACCGCCGAGCAATCTCAACCACAATCGGTTGGCTGACACTTTTGCCTTCGAGCGCGCCGTCCAGATCCACAATATGAAGACGCGTCGCACCCTGATCAACCCAGCGCGCTGCTGTTTCAACAGGGTCTTCACTGTAAACCGTAGACTGATCAAACTGACCCTGCTTTAAGTTGACGACCTGGCCATCTTTCAAGTCAATGGCGGGAATCACCTCAAGCATTTACAAGGCGCCTTTGGTCGATGGCAATTGATCCTGCATTCGACTATCGGTTTCCAGCGCCATCCTAAGCGCGCGACCAAAGGCTTTAAATACGGTTTCGATTTGATGGTGCGCATTGTCGCCAAATAAATTATCAACATGCAAAGTAATCAAAGCATGATTCACGAACCCTTGGAAAAACTCATGGAACAAGTCAACGTCAAACTCGCCGACATGCGAGCGTTTAAAGGGCACTCTAAAACTCAGACCAGGCCGGCCCGACAAATCCACCACGACCCGAGACAAGGCTTCATCCAAGGGCACATAGGCATGGCCATAGCGTTTGATCCCGACTTTATCGCCAAGGGCTTTCGAAAAAGCCTGTCCCAACGCAATGCCAATGTCCTCAACCGTATGATGCGCATCGATTTCGAGGTCTCCTTTGGCAACCAAATCTAAATCGATCAGGCCGTGACGCGCCACCTGGTCCAACATATGCTCTAAGAAGGGCAGCCCAGTTGAAAAGCTGCGCGCACCCGTACCATCTAAATTGATCTTCGCAAAAATCTGTGTTTCCAACGTATCACGCTGGATCTCGGCGGCCCTCATAGGACTGACTCCAAAGTTATGGGCGCTTACAAGATCGCGCCGTTGGGTAAATACCGGTTATCGGTGTTGGATTTTATCCAGCGTCGAAACGCCGCATCAAACGCGTCCCGCTGCTTAAGTTGCACAACCAAAGGGATCACCGGACTCAGTTTCCCGGCTTCCCAACCCGCCCAGTGGTATTCAGCCAGCGTAAAAAATCGAATCAACTGCCTAATTTGATCCGAGGATAAGGTCTCACTTAGCGCCCAGCTTTGCGCTGGCAGCTTGATCCAGCCCCGCTGCGCCTCAAACGCATCCGCCGTCAGCCCGTCAAGGCTTTGCAGCGCATCATCGGGCAACTGCTCGAGTAACCCCGTCAAGCCGGTCATGCTTAGCATTTGCTCCGAAGCCGGTTTCCAGACGCCAAGTGTCATAGTTTTGTCCTAAAGCCAGTCGCTGCGCGACGCTAATATCCTTCGATTCTGGAGCGGGCGACGAGATTCGAACTCGCGACAACCAGCTTGGGAAGCTGGAGCTCTACCAACTGAGCTACACCCGCATGGCGCTATTCTGCCAGTATCACAATCGATTGGCGACGCATTTTCACCCGAATTCGCAACGACCGGGAGCCCGGCATGCCCGCGCGCGGCGATCACCAATCCGCACCCAGCACAACGCTCACCCCGAGCATCACCAATACAATACCTTGCCATTCACGCCGACTGGGACGTTCCTTAAAAAAGCAATACGAGATGAGCATCACAAAAACCAACTCAATCTGACCCAGTGTTTTCACAACGGCTGCCTGCTCTAAAGTAAACGCGGTAAACCAACCAATAGAGCCGAGCGCGCTGGTGCAACCAATGAACAACGCAAGCCGCCAAAACTTGAAAAGGCGCCTGAATTCGCGTGGACCGCGCGGCGCAACCAACCCTAAACACAATCCGGTCTGCACCAACACCATAACGCAAAGCGTCAATGCCGCCGCTGCAATGGGCGAGGCGAGCCCAAGTGACAAACTGGCATCACGGACCAATAACGAGGTGAGCGAAAAGGCGAGTGCCGCTGAGAGCCCCATGACCGCCTCGCGCCCCCAAAAGCTGCCCGGCACACTCGCCCTGCTGGTGTTGACCAAAACGAGTCCGACGGTACAAACCATCATGCCGAGCAGGGAGACCGCGTTCACCAAATCGCCGAACAAGGTCAGACCCAACAGGCCCGTGATGACGATTTCAAGGCGAATATAGGTACTGCCAATTGCAAAATTGCGACGGGCAAATAATCGAATCAGCAGAATCGTCGCCAAGATTTGCAGGATGCCCGCAGCGACGACTTTAATCCCGAAAGCCAAAGTGAACAGCGGCAGCGCTTGGGCTTCAAACAGCCAAAAGCCATACCCTAAAATGACCGGAAGAGCGAAGAGGTAACGCGCAAGGGTTGCACTTTCAGCCGAGACAGATTGATTGAGTTGTTTCTGACCAGCCGTTCGAACCGATTGCATGAACGCTGCCAGCACCGTCCAGAAGATCCACGATTCCAACACTTAAGACCCTCCTCCAGATGCATCGATCTGTGGGAACGGATTATCCTTGAGTCCCAAACCATTCGATGCCATCTTGGCGGCCTGCAGCGTGCCCCTTAGGAAGTAGGCCGGGCCGGGATGGGGCCGCCTCGGCGCCCAAAACACGGTTGAGAATTTGATAGCCTGGGTTTTTAAAACCCAGGCTGTCAAGGATCGGATCGCTTAATTACAGCGCATGTAAAATCTGCTCAGCAGAGCTGACTTCGAATGCACCCCCTTGCTCGGCATTCAAGGTCGTTATTTTGCCATCTTCTGCAATGAGCGCATATCGAGACGAGCGATGTCCTAAACCAAAACCCGAGCCGTCCAGGGTCAACCCCATTGCCTTCGTGAACTCACCATTGCCATCCGCCGCCATGACCAACGCGTCAGCATTCTGGCTCTGACCCCAAGCACTCATTACGAACGCATCGTTGACACTCAAACACACAATGGCATCAACGCCTTTGGCCAAAATCTTATCCGCATTGACCACAAATCCCGGCACATGCGCCGCACTACAAGTCGGAGTGAAAGCACCCGGAACCGCAAACAGAACCACTTTCTTACCCGCAAAGAATTCACCGGTGTTGAAGTCCTCCGGACCCTTTTCACCCATTGTTTTAATCGTAACATTCGGAATCTGATCACCAACCGATACTGCCATTTTGAACTCCATTCATGATTTATTGAACAGCGCCCAGTCTCTAACGAACCTTCCGCGAGTGCAAGTAAAATGCGATCAGGGCTCAGCCAAACCCTTAATCAGGACAGGTCTGGGGAACACCGCCTTGGCAGACCAAGAAGTGACGTTCTGGGTCAACTTGGAACAACCCCTCATCAGACTGTCGCGGATACATCACGGCGCCATCAGGCGCATATTGCACGATGTAAGCCTTGCGGACCTCACTGGTGACATTCGGCCCGGTTCGATGGGGTGTCAACGATGAGAACACCACCACATCGCCAACGTCTGCCTCAACAGCTTGGATCGCAAGACGCTTTTCGTCCGCGTCGGTGAGACATTGATACCCAAGGTCCGTTACCCAATGCTCCAAGGTCCCAGACTGATGAACCCCAGAGGCCACCCAGGGACAGCCGTTATTGATGGTCGCCGGCGTGAGCGGAATCCAGCAGGTAAGATAGTTCTCAGGCTTTACAAACGTGTAGCCATTATCTTGATGCCAAGGAAACTCTTGAGGGTTCTCAGGCTTCTTATAGACCAACTGGTCCCAATATAAGCGCGCGTCTGGTCCGATCAAATCCCGACACAGACCAATCAAAGCAGGCTCGAAGACGAACCGCCTCGCCGCGCGTGATTGTTTCACTATATGAATGGTAAACGTGATCTCGCCGGCACGATTGATCAAGAAATGACCTTCATGCTGCGCTCGAAGCTGAGCCTCACGAGCGGCTTCTAAGTCATCCGCATCGGCGAGCAGCGCCGTAATCGCTGACTGCGGAATGGCGTTCTTCAGCAGAAAGTAGCCATCACGCTGCCACTGCTCGGCCTGTTCCTCACTAATGCAATGATAAGGCGGGGTCGTTTGAGGCCATTGAAAGCCTTGGCTTCTTGCATCTTGTTTCAAAGCGCTTCCACCTTGGCGGTCTTAAACATCGGAAGCGCGCTGATCGCATCAGCCAAAGCATAATCCTTTGCCGTCAGTTGATTTCCCGAGTCGTGGGTTGTCAGGGATATCTCAACTAGATTGTACACATTCGACCACTCGGGATGGTGTTCTTGTGCGTCGGCGATCTCGGCCACTTGCTGCATAAATTTGAACGCCGCTTTGAAATCGGCAAATCGCAGTCTTACTGCTAGTCGCCCGTCTACTTCTGTCCAAGCCATCGCGCCTCTCCTCGAGCCTTCAATCAAACCAGAATCACGTCGGCAACTCAATCCACATGGGCCGAATCCTGTTAGACTGACCGCATGACCCAATCGAAACGGCCGCAACTGACCGGCACGCCCAGACCAGAGCACCCAAGACCCATCCTCACCCGACCGCAGTGGCTCAACCTCAACGGCGCTTGGTCCTTCCAGACAGATCCTGACCAAATCGGTCAGGCGCAGGGTTGGCCGAACGGGCTGCCGTCGCCGGATGTCATCATCGTACCTTTCGCACCGGGCACACAAGCCAGTTGCGCCGCGTGTCCGCAAGATTGCCAAGCTGTTTGGTATGAGCGCACGATTGCTGATTTGCCCTGGTCTAGCGCGGAAACGCTCCTGCATATTGGCGCGGCAGACCACACCACAACGATCTGGATCAATGGCCACCAGGTCGCCCATCACCGCGGCGGCTACTCACCCATTACCACCAATATTGCGCCGTTCTTACGGGCAACGCCTAACCGAATTGTCATTCGCGTGAGCGATACGACCTCCTGGCAGCAACCTCGCGGCAAGCAGGCTGGCGATACCCGCTGGCCAATTGATTATGACCCAATTATCGGAATCTGGCAGACGGTTTGGCTGGAACCTGTGCCCGCCGTGCGGGTCAGCCAAGTTCACTATCGCTTTGACCTTGCCGAACAGCGCCTGACAGTTATCACCCAACTCTCTCAGCACTCAGACGTCGATATTGAAATCGAGCTCCAACAACCCAACGGGCAGCCGCTTTACGTTCGCGGATCGGCAAAGGGTCGATCGGCGGTCAGCCTGTCGCTTAGCATCTCAAATCCGCGTCTTTGGCATCCCGAGGACCCCCATCTCTACCCTGTTAGGATCCGGCTGATTGAGGATGAGACTGAAACGGACTGCGTTGAAAGTTACACCGGTCTTCGGAGCCTTAGCGTCGCTGATGACAAGATACTGCTCAATGGCGAACCTGTGTATCTGCGCGGCGTCTTAGACCAAGGCTATTTCCCAGAGGGTTGGTACACAGCAACAACCGACAGCGCCTTAAAACAAGATGTTGAGCTGACCCTTGCGCTCGGCTTTAACCTTGCGCGCAAGCACCAAAAATTCGAGGATCCGCGTTACCTGTATTGGGCGGACCGCCTTGGACTCATGGTCTGGAGTGAAATGCCTTCGGGGCGGATATTTTCTGAGGCCTTAGTAACCGACCTGACGCAAGAATGGACCGCCCTGGTTCGCCGCGACCAAGCCCATCCCTGCATCGTGGGTTGGGTGCCCTTTAATGAATCCTGGGGGCTATGGCATCAGAGCGAGCGCCGTGAGCAAAGGCACTTCGCTGATGCGATCTATCACCTCACCAAAGCGCTGGACCCGACGCGACCGGTCGTGACGAACGATGGATGGGAATACTCAACGGGCGACTACTGGACCTTGCATCTGTACGATTCGACGTCCGCCGCGCTTCAAAGCAGGCTGGCAAGTCTGACCCAGAATCCAGCGCAATCCATTCATGATGGTCCGAACCCTCGCTCGGGCGCGCTCGCTGGAGCAGATCCTCGCCACCTGCCGCTTTTATTAACCGAATGTGGTGGGATCGGTCTCGTGACGAACCCCGATATTGGTGCGGCCGACGCTTTTTTTTATGGGGATATGCCCCAGGATGCTTCGGCATTCCTTGCGCGTACCGCTGAATTATTAAACGCCATCAACGATACCTCAAAGTTGCGAGGCTTTGTTTGGACCCAACTCACCGACGTGCAACAAGAGATCAACGGCCTTCTGGACTTTCATCGAAACCCCAAAGTCCCATTACAAGCGCTTCGAAAATTAATCGAGCAAACGGGTTCAGGACCCGTCTTGCAATGACCCTCAGCCAAGATCTACAGCAACTCTGCCAGGCGCAAGGCACCGCTCAAATTTCCGTTAGCAAAGCAGGCACTTTGGTTTTTGATCAGCGCCCCGTGAGCACACCTGTTGACGTCTATGCCGTTCAAAAAGGCATTGTCTCGATCTTGATCGGTATTGCCGAGGCGCGCTACTACCTCGAACGGGTCGATGCGATGAATCACATCCTGGACCCCGAATGGACCCAACTGACCAAACCCGACGAAGCCAGTCTGACCGTTGAAATTTTAATGGATATGACAACCGGTATGAATGATCGGCTACAAAAGCACGGCCAGATCGGACAAGACTGGTTTTATAACAACGTCGCCTACCAGAAACTCAAAACCGCGCTCACGCTGCAAACGGGGCTTGAGCTCAACGCCTTGACGCAAGCTTGGCTCTGCGAGCCATTAGGCATCACAGACGCCAGCTGGGTCACGCGGGCAAAAGACGCCGAAGGGCACGCCTTCTCCGCATTGCACACTACAGCCCAATCTTTGCGCAAAATCGGCGAAGCATTGCTACAAGACCAACTGGTTGACCCGTATTATCGCGCAGCGCTTGGCACCCCGAGCGGGAGCACCAATCCCGCCTGGCACCTACTGTGGTGGAATAATCAGGCGGAGACTCACATGCGGCCGGGGTCCGACCAGCGCTACACCCGCCCCTTGCTTCCGTATGCGCCCAGAGACTTGATCAGCGCGCGTGGCGCTGGCGGGCATCACCTCTCTATTTCGCCAAGCCTTGGTCTGGTGGTTGCGCAAACCATTGACCCCGCCGCATCAAGCAGACCCAAACCCGGCCATCAACAGGCCTTCTGGGAATTAATCCAGCAGCTATAACGCTTGGGCTTGCCAAAGGCCGACCGCCGTCTGGTGATGACGGGTTTCGTTGTCGTTGTCGTTGTCGTTGTCGTTGTCGTTGTCGCAAAATCTAGGATTATGCTAGCCTCTGATCAACCTAAACCGTTCGCCGGAGTCATCCATGGATCTCACTTATGGTCCCGAGTACAACGCCTTTCGCGCAGAGGTCAAAGCCTTTGTCGACGCCAATATTGACCAACAACCTAAGCCTGGAGATGGGCCTCGCAGTCCAGCGGTGCGCGCATGGCAAGCCAAACTGATCCGAAATGGCTATCATTCTCGAACGATTCCTAAGGCTTACGGCGGCTATGGCGCCGAACCCGACATCATCCAGTCCAGGATCATTGCCGAAGAATTCAGTGCCGCCCAAATGAATACCGGGTTTAGTGGTCAAGGCATCAGCATGCTGACGCCCGTACTCTTAGAGCTGGGCACGGAGGCGCAAAAACAACAATTCATTCGGAAAACCATCCATGGTGAACTCATCTGGTGCCAGGGTTATTCCGAGCCCGGCGCAGGCAGTGACCTTGCGAGCCTCACAACCAAAGCAGAGCTCGATGGCGACGAATGGGTGATCAACGGTCAAAAAATCTGGACCAGTACCGCCCAGATCAGCGATTGGATATTTTGCCTGGTTAGAACCGAGCCAGAAGCGCCCAAACACTTAGGCATCTCCTTTTTGTTGTTTGAAATGAACACGCCCGGAATCGAGGTCAGACCCCTTGTGGACATGACTGGCGCGGCCAACTTCAACGAAGTCTTTTTCACAGACGTTCGCGTCCCAAAAGATCAGATCGTCGGGCAACGGGGCCAGGGCTGGCAGGTTGCTAATGCGATCTTGGGTCACGAGCGCGGTTCTCTTGCACCACCGGACGCCGCCATGTCCCGACTTAACGGCGTCATTCGTTTGATGCAACAAGAAACGATTGGCGGCGCGCGCGCCATCGATAACCCTGTTTTCAGAGACCGGCTAATGCGACTTCAGGGTCGAGTGATGGCCATGCAATACAATGACATGCGGTTGTTATCCGCGCGCATTAATCAAAACCAAGACACCAAACTGGCAGGCATGGTGGTCAAACTCATTGGAACGGAATTAAGGCACGAGATTGAATGCCTCGGTATTGATGTCATGGGCGAGATTGGCCTGAGCTATGGCGACAACCCCTACCTTCGAGGCAATGGCTCTTGGCAATATCAGTATATGTACTTTTTAGGCTTGATCATTGGCGGCGGCACGTCCCAGATCCAAAAAAACATCATCAGCGAACGGGGTCTTGGCATGCCTAAGGAACCCAAACTCGCAACATCGGGGGCATAATGGAATTCGGACTCTCTCAGGAACAAATACTCCTCCAAGACAGCATCGCGCGCTATTTAAAGGATCAAGTGCCCTTGGATGAGGTCCGCGCGGTGGCCGAAGACCCTGAACGAGATCAACCGATTTGGCACGGGCTAACAGAGCTCGGCTTAGCCGGCCTCATCATTCCTGAGGCCCATGGCGGCGTCGGTTTAGGCCTGCTCGACGCCGTTGTTGTCGGTGAAACACTGGGCTACCACATAACGCCTGGTCCTTTTCTGAGCACCGCAATTATGGCGCCAAGCCTGTTGATCGCCGCGGGTCAAACAGACCGACTTTCGGATATCGCAGCCGGGCGCTATCGGGTCGGGATTGCATTATCTGAAGCCGTGGGCGCACGGCTGGATGCCGGCATGGCGGTATCGGATGGCCGCCTCACCGGCAAAGCGCTGTTTGCGCTCGATGCCATGGCCGATGCCTACATCGTGAACGGCCCGAATCGACAGCTATATTGGGTGGACTCAGAGGGTCCGGGCGTCACCCGAACCTTACTCACAACCATCGACAAAACCCGTACCCCTTGCGAATTGAAACTTGACCAGGCTGAAGCAACCTTACTGACCGATGACCCCGCGGTGCTGCAAGCGGGCCTTGATGCGGGCCGAATCGTTCAAGCGAGTGATTCCCTCGGGGCTGCCCAATGCATGCTCGATCAGGCGGTGGCGTACGCGGGTCAACGAGAGCAATTCAACCGAGTGATTGCCTCGTTCCAAGCCGTTAAACATATGTGTGCTGAAATGGCATCCCAGCTAGAGCCCTGCCGGGCGCTCATTTGGTATGGCGGGCACGCCCTATCTGAGGGCAACGATCCCGCGCGCTTAACCGTTTGTCATGCCAAAGCGCATTTATCTGAGGTTGCACAATTTGTGGCCCGAACCAGCACGGAAGTCCACGGCGGTATGGGCTTTACTGATTTAGTCGGACTGCATTACTGGTTCAAGCGAATCGGCGCCAATCGACAGTTGTTAGGGTCACCGGAACTGCTAAGAGAAGAGGCCGCGCGCATTCAGATGCTGGTCGCTTAATGGTTTCAGCAGGGCCGAATTTTTCTCAGGTCCTATTTTTTTAGGGTCAAGTTTTTTAGGGTCAAGGCGTTGCGAGGCTCACGGCCCGCCATTATCGCGGCATGCTGCAACCCTTATGATTGGACAAAATCGTTTTGAATACGTTTATTCGAAAAAGCGCATTGATCAGCCTAATTCTTGGCATGCTCGCGGGTGTTTTGTTATTTTCGTGGAGCCTTTTAAGTGATTGGGATCGCGTTTCAAAGCAAGTGCGCGCGCAAAACTTGCAAACACTGCAAATGCTTTTACCCACCTTAATCGACCTTGATGCCAACCATCAGACCGCGCGCTTGAACGCGACCTTAACCCGATTACTAGAACACTCCAGCTTCCAAAAGGTGATGCTGGCGCGCGACACAAACACCTACTACGTCGCAGAGCAACCGCAACAAAACCTCGCCAGACCGGTTCTGGACTTGCTCACGCCACAATTCATCGAACTTTCGGTTTCTGAGCTGTCGCCCCTTGACGATCAGATCCCGATGCGCCTATCGGCAACGCTAGATGCCCATCAAGCTTTTGACGGGTTTGTAAATCGGCATTGGCAATTTGCTCGCATTGGCCTCTTGCGAACCCTGCTCATTATTTTAATCGTGATCCTAATCTTTGAATTTGTCGCAATCCGGCCCTTGCGCGCGCTGGGGCAACGCGTTCGAGGCGAAGGTTCTGGGCTCAGTCTGCTGCCTGAGGGCAACCCAGCCGATGCGATTGAAATCAAGCTGCTCTCACGCGCTTTTAACGAACGCGTTGAGCGTATTTTCAGACTGCAATTTGAAAATCAAAGTCTGGTTGACGCCCTCAGAGCCGCACCCGATTGTTGCCTAATCGTCAACCTTGAGTCCGGCAACTTATTGTTTGCCAATGCCGCCGCCGAAGCGCTCTTTGGCCGCACCAACGCGTGCCTTCGCGCTCGGCCCATCTGGGCGCTTTGGCGTCAAGATCGACAAGACTTTGAAAGCGATGCGAAAGCTGCACAACAGATGTTAGGCCAATTTCTAAAATTCATCCTCGAGGCAGAACGGCCCGATGGATCAAGCGTCCCCATCGAAGTCCATATGACGACCTTCAACCTAGATGAGCAACAAAGGGGGCTTATTTTTGCCCGAGACATCAGCGAACGGGGCGCGCTATTACGGCGGGTTGCCGACAATCAAAAAGCGGATGCCATTCGCACTCTAGCGGGCGGCCTCGCGCATGACTTGAATAACCGAATTCAAATTGCCGCCGGGCATCTTGACCTAATCGATCCAGAATCGCTTACTCAAACCGACAAGGGGTCTTTACTGAAAGCGCGCCAAGCCATCCTACAAAGCGCTAAGCCGATTGATCAACTGCTCCGATACTCAGAGCAGAAAACAGTCGACACCAAGCCCTTAGACCTTGCACCGTGTCTGATGCGACATAAGGCGAACTTCGTTCAAGCCGCCTCGCCCTGCCAACTTCGCCTTGATATTCAAGATGAGACGCTAAGCGTTAACACCAATGAAACCAGATTGGTTGCGAGCTTGGTACAACTGCTCAACAATGCAAGCGACGCCACCCCATCAGGACAAAGCGCGATTTCGCTTACCCTCATGCGAACGATCCTTTCAAGCCCCATTGCGGGCGCTCAGCAAACGGTTCCGGTTGGCCGTTACGCCAGTCTCGTCGTCACGGATCAGGGTCGGGGTATTGCGCACGCTGACCTGGCCCAAATTTTCGACCCGTTTTTCTCAACCAAAGCACTTGAGCAAGGCGGCGGCATGGGTCTCAGCGTCGTGATTGGTTTTATTCAAGCCACAACCACCTACCTTACGGTACGATCCGAACAAGGACAGGGCAGCACCTTCACCTTACTGCTGCCAGAGGCGGATCCAATCGACGTTTGAAGCACTAAGCGACCGCGCCAGCGGCCTTTAAGGCCTGGCGGGCGTCAATCGAAAGACCAAAATCTGCGAGTACCTGGTCCGTATCCTGGCCGTGCGCCGGCGCATGACCCGCAACCGGCAAGGGTTCGCCGTTGAATTTCGCGGGTGATCGCACCAAACGCATCGATCCCATCAGCGGATGATCCCGTTCGACAATGGTTTCATTACTTTTGAGCTGCGGCTGGCTCAACACTTCAGCCCGTGACAGGCAACGGGCGGCGGGCACTTCGTTTTCAATCAGGCGCGCCAAGATCACATCTGTTGGCAACTGCTTAAAGGCATCTGCCAAAGACTCACGGTAAGCATCGATATTCTGTAACAAGCTCTCCATAGAATTAAATCGCGGGTCTGCCATCATCGACTCTTTACCCAGCGCCTTAAGGACGCCTGCTCGCTGCCGATCTGTGGCCGCGGACATCGTAATGGCGCCATCTTGCGTCTCGGTTAATTCATAGATTAGGTCCGATAAAAGCGGCTGCGGCGCAATATCCGAATCCATCAAGGTATCGTTCATAAACGAGTCGGGATAGATAAAAAACAGTCCAGCATCGATCATCGCCACATCAACGTGCTGGCCTTCTCCCGTGTTGGCCCGGACCAGTAAAGCACCGGTGACCGCTTGCATTGCGGTATAGGCCGTAATCTTGTCGCACATCAGGTTGCGAATAAACGTGTGACCTGCCATCCCTTGGGATGCGGTCATCCCGACATGCGCCTGAATAATGGGATCATAGGCTGGTGCCTTAGCCAGTGGTCCCGTTGTGCCAAACCCGGAAACCGCTAGATACACCAAGCGCGGATTAATCTCACGCAGGCTGGCGCTGCCGAGTCCAAGCGAATCCATAACACCGGGTCGAAAATTATGAATGACCACATCGACTTGTGGCATCATGTCGCGAATCAGCTGCTGGCCTGCGGCCTGCTTTAAATCCACCTTAATCGATTGTTTACCCCGGTTACAGTTGGCAAACAGGGCACTGATGCCGCCCTTTGCCGCGCCGATATACCGCATGGGATCGCCCATATCCATCGGTTCCACCTTAATAACCCGAGCACCCTGATCTGCCATCATCATTGCGGCGAAACTCGCCGTAATCATCGTTGAAAATTCGAGTACGGTAATGTTTTCAAATGGTTTCATCGGTATTTTCTCCTCGATTTTGCTCATGCTAGCGCAAGCCCTGTTTTGAGGCGACCCTTACATCACCCGGCCGTGAACCGAGTAAAAAACGCAACTCGACGACGCTTTGCGCGAAAAAGGTCTCATCAAACCTGGGTTAATCGTTTGTTACGTCCAAATACTTTAAACTTCCGCGATGACAAATCGCCCCCTCATACTCGCCTTGGTCCTTGCCGCCTCACTGCTGGCAAAATCCGAACTTGTGCACTCGGAATTGCTCAAACCTTGTCCGGTTAGTACCCACAGTAACATTCTAGATTACGAGGACAAGGCGCTTTGCACTCGGATCGAGGTACCCGAGCGCAATCAAAAGGACGCGCGCGCAATTACCCTGAACGTTGTGGTCTTGCCTGCAACAACCCGCGCAAAGCAAGCCGACCCCCTAGTTTTGCTAGCAGGCGGGCCTGGTCAATCCGTGGTTTCGGTTGGGCCTTCTTGGGCTGGTCGGTTTGAAAACCTGCGCAAACACCGCGACTTCTTACTCATCGATCAACGCGGCACCGGCGACTCAAACTCGCTGGCGTGTGCAGAAGCCCTAGCGCCGATTTTCGATGAAGGCGATCTCAACGGCGATGTGGATCTTGTTCTGGGCCAACAAATCACGGCCCTGCAAGACTGCCTAACAACCCTCGATGCCGATCCACGCTTTTATACCACGATCGATGCTGCCGCTGATCTAGAAGCAGTTCGCCTGCGCCTCGGCTACCCCGCGATGAATCTCTTCGGCATCTCTTATGGCACGCGGATTGCTCTGGTCTTTAACCGTCTGTATCCAGACGCCGTTCGCAGCCTCTTGCTCGATGCTGTGGCCCCGGTTGATATGCTGATACCTGCTCAGGTTGGCTTCGATGCGGATCTTGCTTTCGCGCGCATCACGGCCGAATGCGACCAGACGCCAACCTGCCAGAGCGCTTTTCCAGACTTACCCGCGCTGCTCTTGCAGGCAGAACAACGTCTGCGCGATAGCCCCAATCAAGTGGTTACAAACCCGCTCACCGGCGAGCCGCAAAATGTGACCCTCGACCCCCGAGTGATCAATCGGCTCTTACGCAGCGCGCTCTACAGCAGGACGCTGAGACAGATTATTCCGCTCGCCATTAGTGACGCCGCGAAGGGGCGCTGGCAAGTCCTTGCTGGTATTGCCGATGTGCTCTCACCGGATGCCAGCCCCGACGACCTGAGTCTTGGCATGATGGCCTCGGTTCTGTGCAGCGAAGATATGAGCCGTATGAACCCAGCGCCTCAAAATGGCGTCTATTTCGACAATGCGCTGCAGGAAGTGTTAGCGGGCGTCTGCCCGATTTGGCCCCATAACCCGGTCGCTGATGATTACTTCCTACCGGTTGTCAGTTCGGTCCCGGCACTCCTCATGTCCGGAACCGAAGACCCGATCACACCGCCGGTGTACGCCGAACGTGCGTTGGCATTTTTACCCAACGGGCATCACCTCGAAGTGGTGGGCGGCGCCCACGGCGTCTCCCAACTCGGGTGCCTACCAAAGCTCATAGAGGGTTTCCTCAAGACGTTGCGTTTCAATACCGATGACGCTGAATGCGTTCAAGCGATTCAAGGCCAGCCGTTTTTTTCAAACTATGCGGGCCCCTTTACGACCGCCGAGGAGAACAAAGCCAATGATTGAAGTTTCGGGCTTAAAAAAAACCTTCGGTGATGTCGTCGCCATCGAAGACGTCTCTTTCAATGCGGCCGATGCGCGCGTCACGGGTCTGCTGGGGCACAATGGCGCCGGCAAATCAACGTCGCTCCGGGTTTTGTACGGACTCATTCAACCGGAAACCGGCTACGCTAAAATCGATGGCATCGATGTCAGCCAGGACCGCATTACAGCCCAATCAAAACTGGGTGTCCTGCCCGATGGGCATGGGCTCTATACCCGGTTAACCGCGCGCGAGCATCTGCAATATTTTGGCCGTCTGCACGGCTTGGCAGATGACCGTATTGAAGCGCGCAGCGCAGAGCTTATACGCATGCTCGACATGCAGGGCATTGCCGACCGCCGAACCGAAGGGTTTTCGCAAGGCGAGCGCATGAAAGTGTGTTTAGCGCGCGCGCTGATTCACGATCCTCGGCATGTCGTTTTAGATGAACCGACCAATGGCTTGGATGTGATGACCACCCGTAAAGTCCGTGAACTCATCGCAGAACTCAAAACCCTTGGCCTCTGCGTTCTTTTTTCAAGCCACCTGATGTATGAAGTTGCAAAGCTGTGTGATGACATTGTGATCATCGCGGCGGGTCGCGTCGTCGCTATCGGCTCCCCAGAAGAAATTCGCGCCGCAGCAGGCGTCGATAACCTTGAGGACGCCTTTGTCTTGCTCTCGGAACAGGCCGCACGCGCATGAATGTGGTTCGCGCAGTACTCATCAAAGAACTCAAAGACGGCCTGCGCGATCGCCGCGCATTACTCTCGGCTTTTTTATTTCCACTGCTTGCCCCGGTCTTTATCTACGGTCTGATGACGCTAGTGATCAAACAAAACACGGAATCTGAGGACCTGGTCCTACCGGTTATTGGCCAAGACTACGCCCCAGCCCTGATGCGTCAATTTGAGGAGGCAGGATTCACCCTTGAAGCCTTTGACGGATCACCCGAGACCGCCGTCCGCGACAAAACCGTTGAGCTGGTTGTTCAAGTGCCGGAAGATTATCAAGAAACCATGGCCAATTTTGAGCCGACTCAGGTTTTGGTGATTCATGACGGCTCACGTAACGATACCCGCACCATTGTGCGCAAAGTGCGCAATCTCATCAGCAACTACAATAATGAACTCGCAGCTTTGCGTCTGATTGCGCGCGGCGTATCGCCCAGAATCCTGCAAGGTGTTCGCGCCAAAAGCTCAGACGTCGCCAGCGATGAACAACGCGCGGCCAACCTGCTCAATTTCATTCCGATTTACGTGCTGATGGCAGCCTTTGTCTGCGGCTTGGGTCTTGCCATCGATAACACAGCGGGCGAGCGCGAACGACGCAGCTTAGAGCCGTTGTTAATCAATCCAGTGACCCGAACCGGCTTGATTTTTGGGAAATGGCTTGCCGCCAGCGCACTGGCCGGTGCTGGCATGATCATCACGCTCGGTTTATGCCTTGGCGCGATGCTGGCGCTACCGATCGACGAATTGGGTTTGAACTTCACGTTAACCGCAGGTCAAGTCCTGATGCTCTTGGTTGCAATCTTACCCGTGCCGATGTTTGCCAGCAGCCTTCAGTTATTACTTGGTCTGTTCGCGAAATCGTTTAAAGATGCGCAGTCCTATGTTGGCATCTTGGTGTTTATCCCTGTGGTCCCAACCCTCGTGATGCAATTTTTACCGGTTGCCAGCAGCCTTTGGATGTACTTTGTGCCAATTTTTGGTCAGTCCCTCATGATCAAAGAAATTCTAGGGGCCGAGACCATACCGCTGCTCGCCTACCCCGCGGCCTTCATCACAACCTTTGCAACAAGCTTGCTGGTTTGCTGGATTACGGGCCGGCTTCTGAGTCAAGAGCGGGTGATTCAGAGTTAGCTTGAACCTGTGCCGCCGCCTGTCCGACTGTGCTCGAGGCGGCTGAGGGCAACGCCAAGGCCTGGGGCGCGGCGTTGCCGTCCATCAATTCAGGTTCAGCAGATAAACTTCCCACCTCAGGCGTCATGTTCGAACGGTTCGCGTGACCCGGGGCCATAGCGCCCGGCGCAACCGAGGGTGATGCTTCGAACTTGGCTCCGGACGGGGCTTTTGGCAGAGCCGTTTCGAGCGCTTGATCAGATCCTGTAGACCCGCCCGTCTCGCGCCCACCGCCGAAAGACGCCGCATCGGTTAACGTTAGATACGCCATTGCCAGCACTAAGGAAATGATTGCGCCCACCACATACTGCCATCGATCACTCATCGCTTTTCCACTTTGATAACCATCGCTTGCGTTGCCGGCCATCAAACGCCGCACGCTTAATGCCGGTAACACAGCGACAGTTTACACCTGACGGGGTGCACACCACAGGGTCGACCTGAACGGCGATACCCGTTATGTTTATCGCCCTGATCCAACAACACAAAACCCTTTCAGCGAGCGCGAAGTCATGACCCATTACCAACCCCTAGCCACCCCTGCGCAACAACAAAAACCTGCGAGCAAGCATACCCTTACGCATCAGGCTAAGGTCAGAGCACAATTGCCTTTTAGCGAGACAAAGAGTTTTGACAATGCAAGCAGAGGCTTCATCGCCTCCCTCGAGCCGATGCAAATCCCCCATCAACATGGCGATCGAATGGTTTTCGACCTCACCCAATTTGAATTTTTGAAAGACGAAAGCCCGGAGACAGTCAATCCGTCGCTTTGGCGGCAAGCCCAATTGAATGCCCAACACCACGGCTTGTTCGAGGTGGTCGATGGGATCTACCAGGTCCGCTCATTTGATATTGCCAACATGACCTTGGTTCGAGGCGAGACAGGATGGATCATTATCGACCCACTCACCTGCACAGAATCCGCACGCGCGGCGCTCGCGCTGGCCAATGACCACTTAGGACATCGAGACGTGGTCGCGGTGATTCACACCCACAGCCATGTCGATCATTTTGCTGGTATCTTAGGGGTGACCACCCAAGCCGCGGTCAGCGCCGGCGAGGTACCCATTATCGCGCCGAAGGATTTCGTACAAGAGGCGCTCAATGAAAATGTCCTGGCGGGTAATGTTATGGGCCGGCGGGCGACTTATATGTATGGCAACTTGCTACAACCATCGCCCACTGGCTTTGTTTCAACCGGTTTGGGCGCCGCCCTTGCGCTCGGCACCACCGGCTTCATTGTGCCCACTGACATCATCGAAACCAACGCAGAAACTCGAGTCGTTGATGGCATCACCATCGAGTTTCAATTAACGATGGGCTCAGAGGCACCAGCGGAGATGGTGTTTTATTTCCCGCAGTACAAAGCCTTGTGCATGTCCGAGATCACGTCCCACCATTTACATAACATCTATACCCCCAGAGGCGCTCAGGTCCGTGATGCGCTGGCGTGGTCTAATCAAATCCAAGAATCCATCGACCGCTTTGGATCGCGTTTGGAGGTTGAGTTCGCAAGCCATCACTGGCCAACCTGGGGGCAATCAGAGGCCGTGCAGTACCTTAAGCAACAGCGCGACCTGTACCGTTACATCCATGATCAAACGCTAAGACTGGCAAACATGGGCTATGGTCCGGACGACATCGCCGAGACCCTTGAGCTGCCGGCCAGTTTGGGACAAGAATTCCACTGCCGAGACTATTACGGCACGGTTAAGCACAACGCCAAAGCCGTTTATGTAAAGTACCTTGGTTTCTTTGATGGCAACCCAGCCCATTTAAATCAACATACCCCAAGACAGCGCGCCCTTCGCACCCTCGAATTTATGGGCGGTAGTGACGCCATTGTGGCCCGCTGCCAAGCGTATTTCGAAGCTGGTGATTACCGCTGGGTCGCGGAGGTGCTCAATCACGTCATCACCGTCGAGGTTGATCACCTGCCCGCCAGAGCGATGCTTGCGGATGCTTATGAGCAAATGGGCTACCAAGCCGAATCCGGCCCATGGCGAAACTTTTATCTTTGCGGTGCGCTGGAATTACGCCACGGGTTACCCCAAGGCAGCCGGTACGGGCCGAGCCCAGGCATGGCCGAGGGCATGCCACTGGCCAATATTTTTGAAGCGATGGCCGTTAGGCTCAACGGCCCAAAGGCCGCCGAAAACCCAATGCGGATGAATTTAAAGCGCACCGATGGTCCGCCCGTGCTCATTGAGATTGAGCATGGCGTGCTCCATGCCCAGTTTGATCAATTCGACGAAACCGCACCCCTGACAATCGAAACCTCCGAAGCCGCCTTTAAGGCGTTGATCCTCGGTCTAAAGGATCCGATCGAGATGATCACACAGGGCGAGGTACACCTGATTGGGGATGCGCAAACACTGATGACCTTTCGCAGTCTGTTTGATCAGTTTGAGCGCCGCTTTCCAATCGTCACCCCAATGCCGGAGATTGAAAACCATGCGGATTGATGCCGAAGTTCGGTTCTGGCACCGTTCGAACACGCCAGTGCGATTTCAGGAAACCCCGTTGTTAAACCAAGACTACCTCCCCCAACATCTGGCGCCGCATCTTATGGAGCACGGCTTCCAAGGGTGTATCGCAATGCTTGAGACCGAACTTGCCGCGCTGTCATCAATGCAACGCGATACCCTGATCGCGTCGCGCCCTATTTTGGGCATGGTGCCAAGGCTGCCCGAGCAGGATGCGTTGGCCTTGACGCCGCAGCCAGGCGTCCTGGGCTATCACCTTCCGGTTTTTACCGGCTCAACGTTGCAATTGAAACAGCTCGATAGGCTGTGTGATCTCGGTTTACCCCTGGCGGTAGACCTCGCCCGCACGCCGATTGCGCCCCTGCGCAATTTGATCGAGACAAAACCGACCCTGCAGGTTATTTTAAATCATTCCGGCAGACCCGACGGGGACCCTGATGAAGCTGTCGCCGCGAAGGATCCTTGGCCAACCGCCCTGCGGTGGCTGCAAGATCAGCCCCAAACGGCCATCACACTATCCGGGCTGATCCATCCAGGCGAGGCCAGCCATTTCGATGACTGGGACCTGCCGGAGGCGCACTTTAAGCCAAGGCTCGCCGATCTCCTGGCGATTTTTGGGGAGGACAGAATATTGTTTAGTTCAAACTGGCCCTTGGGTCTCATGACAGCAAGTTTCGAAGATACCCTGGATCTGGTGACCGCTTTAATCGAGGCCTTATCACCCTCGAACTTGGCCAAAATCATGGGTCTCAATGCCGCCCGATGCTATGGGATAAGCCCCTAGCATGCGGATTGGACTACTCCACCCGGGCGCAATGGGCGCAGCCGTCGGCGCGTGTTTTACAGCCTGCGGCCATACCGTCAATTGGGTCAACCACAACCGAAGCCAGGCAACCCAAGCCAGAGCCGCCCGGGCCGGCCTGCTGCCCTGCACAAACCTTGCTGAGCTCACCCAAGGCGTCGAACTCATCATCAGCGTGTGTCCACCCCACGCCGCAACCGAGGTGGCCCAAGACGTTGCCGCGACCGGTTATCAAGGTCAATATCTAGACGCCAATGCGATCGCACCGTCGAAGCTGGCCGCGATTGACGCGCTTTTGTCCGGGCACTCAATTCACTTAATTGATGGCAGTCTCATCGGCGGACCCGTTTGGCCCAGTGAGGCCGCCAATGGCCAAACCACGCTGCATCTGTCCGGTGCAGGCTCAGATGCCATCGCCGCTTTATTGACCGGCTCTCCCCTAAAAACTGCGGTCCTGTCGAAGCAACCGGGGGATGCCAGCGCCTTGAAAATGGTCTTTGCCGCGTTCAGCAAAGGCAGCGCCGCTTTAACGGCAGAGATTCTAAATGTCGCGGAGCAGTATGGCGTCCGCGAGCAATTGAACGAAGCGATTGGCCAACAAACTGCCGGGCAATGGCAGCGCACACTCGCCGGCACCGCCTCAAAAGCTTGGCGGTTCAAAGGCGAAATGCAAGAAATTGCCGAGACCTTCGAGGCAGTTGGCGCCGAACCCGGCTTTCATCAGGCCGCAGCAGCGGTTTATCAGAAGCTCAGTGCCCACAAGGACTGGACAACAAAACCTGAACTCAGCAGCCTATTGGCCTCGTTGGCCAAGGCCAAATCACACGCACCGGACTAGGCGCTCGATTATGACCATTCAACTCGGCTTCCATATTGGCCAACAAAACATTGCCCTTGCGGACCTGCGCACGCTTTGGCGTCGGCTCGATCAAAAGGGCGCTGATTGGATCTCATTGTGGGATCATTTTTATGAGGCGCCACCCGCTGGTGGCACTCAGGATCACTTCGAAGCCGTCAGTTTGCTGGGCGCACTCGCAGCCGATACCCAAAACGCGCGGATTGGGTGCCTGGTCTTTTATGTGGGGTATCGCAACCCTGCCCTGCTCGCGAAAATGGCCTCATCCCTGGATCATATTACCAATGGTCGCTTCGAACTCGGATTGGGTGCCGGCTGGCATGCGCAAGAGGCTGCAGCTTATGGTTATGATTTTCCGTCAATTGGCACCCGACTGGATATGCTTGACGAAGCGGCAGCGATTATCTCAAGTCTCCTAACCCAACCCAGGACAACCTTTCAAGGCACCCATTTTTCGGTGCAAAATGCGAGCAATCTACCCAGGCCATTAAACCCTAAACTGCCAATTTGGATCGGCGGCCTTGGGCCCAAAAAGACGCTCCGTATCGTCGCCCAGCGGGCGACAGGCTGGAATGCGGCCTACGTCAGCCCAGAGCAGTTCGGGCACCTCAATCAAACGCTAAACCAGTGGTGCGAGCGTCTGGATCGAGACCCAACGGAGATTGAGCGCAGTGTTAATTTGAGTTTTCACTTGGGACTCACCGAGGCTGATCTCAAAGCCGAACAGGCCCGAATTGATTCAGACTGGGGGCCGCAAGCAGCACGCATTCGCGCGGGCTCTTTGGTTTGCACCCCAAGCCAAGCCATTGACAAAATTTTGGCCTACCATCAGCAAGGAGCAAGTCTGATTAACATCGCGCTGCGCGCACCCTGGCGGGAGGATGCCCTTGACCGCTATCTCAATGAGGTGATGCCGGCGGTCAGAGCGGCCGCTGTTTAGCTTCGAGCAACTTCAAGCATATCGGCAACGCGAGTGAATTTTACTCTCGGCCGGTCGCTTGCGAGGCCCTTTGCGACTTCAGCTTCATCTATTTTTTTCCAGTCCGCAAAGCTCACAAAGTCGGGCTGCCGGCTCTGAATCAACTTCAGTACGGCCTCGGCAGAGGGTGCGCTCGGCTCAAACATCCGGTTCGCCTGAAGGTCTTGCATCATCAGCCCAACGGTTTCTTGCGCGCAGGTTTTATTCGTGCCGATCACCCCGCTGGGACCCCGCTTGATCCAGCCTGCGGTGTACAGGCCAACCACTTGATCGCCTGCAGCATCAACCGCTCGACCGCCTTCATTCAAAATGGTGCCCCAACTTTCGTTGAAGGGCACATCCGGCAAAGGCTGCCCGCGATATCCCACTGAGCGAAACACAAGGCCTGCTGGAATCACTTCTTCGCGTTCTGTTGCGACTGCTTTTAATTGGCCACGATCATCTAACACCAAATCATTTTGCAGCAGCTTGACCGCACCCACTCGGCCATCGGCTTCAACCAGCTCAGTCGGTGAAACACAAAACCGAATATGCAGCTGTCTCGGCTTGCCGGCATTCTCACGCGCGGCATAGGCCGTTATCGTCTCAACGTTTTTAATCGCATTCTTATCGTTACTGTCATCCAGTAGCTTTTGAGAATTGGCGTCGACCACTGCCTCGCTGGCTAAGATGTTGACATCGGCTTCCGCGAATTCGCCCATCTCTTTAATTTCA
>Ga0115567_10000564_pt1 | contig 36094 bp, 34 predicted proteins | sample COGITO_mtgs_1204_2_FD_88679 | JGI IMG/M metagenome (GOLD analysis project Ga0115567, IMG submission 88679) | Pelagic marine microbial communities from North Sea - COGITO_mtgs_120412 | ecosystem: Environmental > Aquatic > Marine > Epipelagic | place: Germany:Helgoland, sampling site Kabeltonne...
AAACCGGTTAAACCCTCAAAGTCGTCTAAAAATATGAATAAAACCAAAAACGAATAATAACTCAAAAAACAACAATATGCTTATTTATTTTATTTATTATATTTATTTTATTTATTTTATTTATTTTATTTATTATATTAAATTTATATATGATTATAATATAATAAACATTTTTTTATACATTTTTTTATACATTCATACTTATAATATTTATACTATTTATACTATATGAAATTAAAAAAAACAAACAAAGAAGATTTTAAAAAATTAAATTGCTCGCCATCACGAAATGAGAATGAGAATGAGAATTTTACATGTTATAAAAGCAATGAATTAATTAAAATAAAAGAAAAATGGAACAAACGTCATCCTGATGAAAAAATTAATTCAAATAATGTTAAAGAGATATGGGCCACCTTAAAAAATAATATGCAAAATGCATGTAATAATGAAGCTTGCTGGTTAAGACAAGAATTTATGGAAAATAATATTAATAATGAATTATTACATTATACCTTTGCACCTAAAGCGCCAAAAACATGGTTAAAAAATCCAAACGAATGGTTATCAAGTGTTGATATTAGTAAAGTAATGAAACAATATGAATATAAATATCCTTCTTTTAATTTTATAGGACCATCGCCGATAGATTTTGATACAGTTATAAACAATGATGATGAATCTATTTGTGTATGGGATGAATTGTGTAATTTTTCTTTAAAAAAACATTTAGAAAAAGGAAAAAAAAAAATAGGTATTATTTTTAATACAGATCCTCATTATAAAAACGGGTCACATTGGATTTCATTATTTATTAATATAGAAACCAATAATAATTATATATTATTTTTTGATAGCAATGGTATTGCTCCACCACCCGAAATAAAAAAATTTTATAAACGAATATTGAAAGAAGCAAAAAATGATTTGGGGATGGATGATTTAATGTATTATGAAAACAAACGATCACACCAACAAGGCGATACTGAATGCGGAATGTATTCATTGTATTTAATTATTGAATTGTTATTGGCGTCTAATAATCAATCTCAAAATAATAAAATTAATTATTTTATGAATACATGGATACCCGATCAAACCGTTGAAAGTTTAAGAGAAAAGTATTTTAATATATTTTAAACTCAATATATTTTAAACTCAATATATTTTAGACTTATTTACTTTAATGCATTATTAAAGTCTTGTGTGATTGATGGAGTGTTTGTGATACTATTCGGGTTAGATTTATTGTGATACATTTTACGAGGGCGCTCGCAAATAACATTAGAAGAAACAGGTTGGTTAACACTTTTTTTTAAACTATTATCTACATCTTGTCCCATAGTATATTTAATATCAGCGCAACTAACAAACGATTCTATCATTTTTGGCACTGATACGCAAGAACAAAATATTTTAATTCCAATAATAGCGCCAAGTATCATACTTAATAAAATAAATTCAACTCGTGTTGAATAACCTAATATATTTATTTCCATAATTGTATATATATATATACTATTATAATATTATAAATAACAATATTACTAAAGTTAATATTATTATTTAAATAAAAAATAATAAAAAATAATTAAAAATTAATTATTAATTAATTGTTTAAATTCATCTTTTTGTTCTTCAATTTCATTAATTTTTTCTTCTTGTTTATTTACATATTGTAAATAAGATTCGAGTTTATCTATAAGATTATCGGGTATATTTGATAAGTTAATAAACGTGCCATTTTTATTTTCATCTGTTTTAATAGTTTCTGAATACATTTTAAATATTCTTAATATTTCAATTTGATGATATTTATCTAAATTTTCTATTTTATCCTTTAAATTTTGTATAATACTATTATTATTATTATTATTATTATTATTATTAGTAGGAACACTCATTATAATGTAAATGTAATATGTATGTTTTATATATATATATATATATATATATATATAATGAAGTATATTTAAATATGTATCTATGATGAAGTATATTTAAATATGTATCTATGATGAAGTATATTTAAATATGTATCTATTAATTTGTATCTATTAATTTGTATCTATTAATTTGTATCTATTAATTTGTATCTATTAATTTGTATCTATTAATTCAGCAATAATAGAAATATATTTATCATTTAATTCAAACCGTTGCCCAATTATTTTAATCATAATTTCATCATTTTCTTGTATTTTTGAAAAAGAAGGAATATTATAATGATGATCTCTTGCAATAAATATAATTAATGGATTTGGTGATTCATTCGTTTCAGCTTTAACACCTGCTTTAGTTACATTTTTTACAATACATTTTACATGCATTCCTTCTGAGGGCATACATATCATGCATTCAAATAAAACATTAAATGTAATATAGTCGGCATTTATTAACCCACTTGAATATGAAATTATATTAACTGATGAAGGTTTTACATACCCTTCTACAATACATCTACCTTCAATTTGGGATAAAACTTCCTTTTTTAATAAAGGAATCATATTATTATTAATATTTCTAATAGGAATAAATATTTTACGTGTTAAAACTGAATTATTATAAATTTGCTGTTCATTGATTTTTTTGGATAGTCCATCCGAATTCATCGTTTTTTTTTTTTGCGACATAATAATAATAATAATTTATTATTCTTAATATAATTCTATATTATATTTGTATATAATATTGTAATATATATTTAATTAATAATCAATTTTTAAATATATATATTTATATTTTATTATTACACCGACCGAAAAGAAAAATGAGACAAAACTGTATTAAAAATACATTAAATTCTCATAAACCCTTTTCTTTTGGCATTTATAACTTTGGTTCTATCATTCGTCTTATGATATGAAAAATGGTTTCCTACAAAATTGGGTAGGTCTTTTTCTATATTGTATCCATTCCTTCATTAGATACAAGATATTTCTACTTCCATTCAAATCTCGGTTAATTAAATGGGAATGCGATGACTTACTACACTTCGTGCAAGTTAGTAATCCATGTACATTCACCATACCTTTTCTAAATGGTCTCGGGTTTTCTCGTTGTTTATAATAACCCGTTTCACCTTCTAAACAAAAACTACACATCTTAGATGTTTTAAACTCATCTACAATATATAATTTAAAATGTTTTGCTAATAAATCCTTTAAACCTTTATTGGGTGTCGGCATACAATTTTTCATTTGCTGAGTTTGTTGGAAAGAACCAAACCCGATAACTATCTTCTTTCCAAAGGTTCTTTTTATTTTATTGATTAAAATGCTTTCGCTTTTTTGTGTATAAGTATGACTTCGCCATCGTAATTTTCTAAATAATTCTTGTTCGTAATAGGTTTGTAATTCCTGATTGATTTGATTTCGCAGTTTCAAATACGCTATAAACTTTTCATAATTACAACTCATAGAACAGGTTTGGTTTAAGGGTTCTTCTAATTTTTTAATATTATTCTCTTCAAATGACTTCATCATTATTTGTCTTTTCTTTTTTGCATAGGTATCTATACGACGTTGCATTTTGGTATAAGTTAAAGTGTTGCCGTTGTCATCTGTCATAAACATAAGAGTATTCTTACCTGGATCTATTGCAACTTTATTATAATCTTTTAAATGGTTTAATTCCTCGTTAGTTAATTCGGTTATATAGTCATATTCTTTATTACCTGTATTTTTTGGTGGTGGTAAGTTTGTGTCTGTTGCATCCACTCTTGTAAAGAGCAAAGAACAACCTACACCATCAGTTGAAAACATATGATTAAATGTATATTTATCAACGTTCATTAGTGTATTGATTTTTTCCATATTGAATAAAGTCTTCCAAATGAGCTCTTTACTGTCATTTAAATTATCTAATAACTTTCCTTGTGTTGTTTCATGTTTCTTGGTATTAAATAACATCGTAATTAAGGTTTTTGTATCAATCGTCATATATTTGGGTATCAGCGTTCTGCGTAGCGGACAGAATTGAAAGAGTTTCTTTTCTTGCTCTTCTAACTTCAAACTCATATAAATCATCGGAGACAGATAATGTTGGGGCGAACATTCTAAATCATAGTGTACGTTCTTTTTAATTTTTTCGGGTATTAGAAAAGATTTATGTGTAGTCTTCCATGCTTTGTATTCATTTTCACTCTTATCTGTGTTATAAATAATATCATCAAATAGGATTTTGGTCTGTTTATAAAGTTGTTGTTTTTCTTCTTTCGTCTGCTTCTCTGTGGTCTGTTTATCATTTTCAAATTGTATATTGATAAAGCGTCGCAAATGTTTTGTGAAGTGTGTTTTTATATTTGTTTCTAAGCATGTTAAGATTGCGGTTGCGGTATAACCAATTGTATTTCCATATTTAGAATAAGATAATTTCTCCTCCTTAGAAAGTGTCGGTTTATAGTGTGTTTCATAAAAAATCGCGAGTTCTTCATTCACAAACTTTCGCCCTCTTTTATCACCGAACGCAATAGTTTTTATAATATGTTCTATAAACTTCTCATCTATTTTCGGTAAGGTCTCTTTCTGATGATATTTATGTAAAATAAATAAACGAAGAAACTGATACGTATGAATTACAATAAGATTGAGATTTTTACAATAATTATTTATAGTAAGTATTGTTTCTTTGTCTAAACAAATACTTTTCAAAGATGTCTTAATCACTTTTAAAGGACTATCTGATTTCTTCTTTTTTTTCATTTATATAATTACTAAATATTATATTTCTAAGTAATTATACGCATATGTTCTTTTTCCTAAATATATTCAGTTTTTATTATAAAATTGATTTTAAATAAATATAAATTATATTATTCATTATTTATTATTAAAATGGCAACATCAGCAATACCTACAACTGGCATTAATGGCATTCGTTTTAGAAGCCGTATTGAAGCACAATGGGCAGAAATGTTTACAAAATTAGGATGGGAATGGGAGTATGAACCAATAGATCTAAAAGGTTACATACCAGATTTCATTTTAAAGTTTCCGCATAGACATGTATTGGTTGAAGTGAAAGGTGATACTGATATTAAAAATATTGAACAATATGCGGATAAAATCGTTAAATCAGGATGGGATGGTGAGTTTTTATTAGTATGTTCTGTATTGCCAGAAATTGCAGAGGATGATAATAATATAAGTATTGGTTTATTAGGCGGTGTTATAGGTTGCGAAGAGCCAATATATCCGACTTATGATGGGGGTGATTACGCGCGTTTATCAACATGTGAGAGTTGTAAAAACACAACATTCTATAGCCATAATTATACTTGGACGTGTAGATATTGCGGTGAATGGAGTAAATTAGGTAGCAAAAAAATATGTATTGAGTATGAGTGTAAAACATGCGTTGAATGTATTAAATATGAACAAGAACGTATTAAATATGAACCTATACGAAAAATTATACTGGACAAAATTAGTAAAGAAAAAGACAGATATGACATTACAAACCCTGAACATATAACATATCTTAAACGTTTTGGTCATAGGAGTGGGAGACATATATGTGAACACAATAAACATTATTCAATATGTAAAATTTGCTATGATGTACCAGAAATTCCAAAAATTAAACAATTTAAACAATTTTTCGGAAAATGTTTATGTTATTTTGTAAAAAAATACGGTAAATATGACAAAATAAAACAATTTTGGTATGAATCAAAAAATAATGTTCAATGGAAAAAATCATAAATTATTATCTTCTAATGGTTGTTTCATCTTCTCCTTCCTCTTCAAGTAATATGTTCGTCTATATTGTTGTAATATTTCAGGATTTTCTTCTTTTAACTTTTTTAAGTTTTTTGAGCCGTGCTCTTTGATTTTTTCTTTATTTTTTTCATAATAGCGTTTATGGTTATCACCGTTTGTATATTTTTTTAATTTTTCTTCCAATTCCTTATTTTTCTGTTTTAATACTTCAATTTCTGTCTGTAATTCTTCCATTTTCAACTAATTTATAAAGAGAGATATTTTTAAATATTTATATAGTAATAAAATGAAACAACATTCTGACGATTATAAAATAAGTGCAGTTAAATATTATTTAGACCATCAAAATGATATGCGAACGACATGTGAGATATTTAATTGTAAATATCAATCATTAGCAAGATGGGTAAAAACATATGAAACCGATGGTACACTTCATAGGAAAACTCGCAAAAATCATAATTTGAAAATAACACCTGAAATAGAAAAGTTCATTAAAGAATATGTGCGAAAATATCCAACAACGACATTATGGGAATATTCTAAATTAGTACATGAAAGATTTGGCGTGCATTTAACCGACCGCAGTATTTACACTATTTTACATAAACACAAAATAACTCGCAAACGCTTACGTAGTAAATATTATCCTGAAAAACGAGAAGGACAAGAAAAACAAGATTTAGCCGAGTTTCATAAAAAGTTAGAAAATTATGATTATAAGAAAACCATTTGTTTAGATGAAACTTCAATTTATCTAAATATGACACATGCTTATGGACGTAGTAGAAGCGGAACAAGAGTTATCAAGAAAACAAATAAGTATCCATATAAACGCTTTAATTTGTTATGTGCGATAAGTGCGGAGAAAGTTGTGGGGTGGAAATTATATCCTGAAAGAAAGGGTGGTATAAAAACCACAGATATATTAGAGTTTTATGCCGAGTTTATAAAAGATAAATACAAAAACCATTTAATTATTATGGATAATGCAGTCATACATAAATCCAAAGTTATTAGAGAAACCATAGAAGATAGTAAAAATACATTATTGTATTCTGTACCTTATCACCCTGAAACCAATAGCATAGAAGAGTTTTTCAGTCAATTAAAACATTATATAAAAAAGGTTAGTCCAAATACATACGATGATATTGATAAAACTATAAAAGATATATTAGCAACGATGATAAGAAAAGATCATTTAACAAATTATCTTAAACATAGTTATAAAATATATAAATCGTAATTATGTTTTTGTCTCATTTTTCTTTTCGGTCGGTGTAATTAAATAAAAAATAAAGTAATAAAAAATAAAAAAGAACCTTACCTTATCTTTTTTATTATTTATTTTTTATTTTTGTTCATACTACATAAACTTAATGTACCTAACTTGATATTTAACACTTTTTGGTTGACTCATCATATTATCGTACACGGGCAAGATTAAATAACGACTTCCTTTGTCTGTTGAAGATATACAACGACTAACTGGAATTTTTTTGGCTGTTTCTATCGTAATTCTATCGTCCTTAGTAAGGTCAGAAACTGTTTGGTTAACTCGGAGCAATTTAGATGTAATATAATAACCTTCCAGTTCATGTATTACATTATTTTTTGTAATTTTTACCTTACACCCCATTTCTCTTTCTTTTGTAATCAGAAATTTTTTGGCTTCATCAAAACTATTAAATAAAATTTCTGAACATATGTAAACAAATGATTTATCACATGTTTTAAATTCGGTTTTATCTATAACAGTAATTATTCCATTTTGTTCCTTTTCAAAGGCTAATTTTGCAAGTCTCTTTGATTTATTCTCCCACTCAATTGCTATTTTATTAAATTTTTCGGTTGTAAAAATCACAGGTATTTTTTTTTCGTTATATGTTTTAAACCCTTTTATATTCCCCTTCATTCGCCAGCAAGTTGAGACGCTTCATTCTTATTTGAATCTTGTGATAGAACCGCATAATCTATCATAAAACTATCAGACATAATTGTAATGCCTCTCCCAATACAAATATATCCAGTAATAACAAAAGCAAACCGTTCTAATCTATTTTTTTTATATATATCTATAAGTTTACTATTGAATACATCATCCTTTTTATAAGGTATTCGCTGCAGTGTTCCTGGTATAGTAAGAACCATACCATCACCGTTTACACACAAAACAGCCATGTTTCTTTCAATACAATAGGCTTTAATTTGTTCATGGCTTTTTTTTGTATTTAATCCTGGAATAAACCATTTTGTTCCTGGATTTATTTTGTCAGAAGCTACATTTGTCAATATATGGTCAACAAAACTCAAACAATCTCCTTCTTTTTCAAAAATATTTATATTGGACCCGAAATGGCTATGAGGAGATTCGGCATAATTGCAATCAGTATCGCAACACTCATCTGATTTACATCGAATATAGTCAGACCAACCGTGATACAATTCCGAAGTAGTATTTTCAATTGGTAATACATTCATATAAATATATTTTTGAAAAAGAGCATTAGGAGTAGCTGTAATTAATTTACAATTAACATTATCATATTTATCTACAATTGGGCGCAACGTATTATCAATAAACTTCATAAACTTATCCGCTTCATCCAACCAAACATTAAAATGAAATTTTCCTTTAGTAAACGGTGATGTGTTTATATCTTGTATCAATTTATAGATGTCATCCATCCGTTTACCATTTGTGCAACATATTATATTTCTTGCAGCATTCACCAAAATTGCCTGAAATACTGATGCTGTGTCATGATAGTCTGTTCTTGAATGTGATGATAACTCAATATAGCTTTCTCCTTCAACTATATATTCTTTCAAATCATATTCCACTCTATCACTTGTTTGTTTTGTGAGAAGTAAATTATTGTCACAGAATATAATATTAATTATTTCTTTGTCTTGTATTGGCTCTGTGATGTCTGATATAATATGACGAATCATAACAAAAGTTTTACCAGATTGTTCTGGTTTGCAAATCAATTGAAACCTAAGCCATTTATCTTCATCAACAAGTGAGATGTAATCCGACATATTTTATAATAGTAAATTTTAAGTTCTTAACGTAGTTTTACTTAGTTTAGTAGCGTAAAGCAATTCAATTTTTGAATTTATCAGCGTTTTAAGGATAATAAAAAATAAAAAAGAACCTTACCTTATTCTTTTTTATTATTTATTATTTTTTATTTATTATTATTTAGTTTAGTGTGATTTCGCAACTTATACTATACATTATATACGCCAATCCGGATGCACTGTGCAATTACAATTTTCACGCACAACACAATCGCAATCGGTTTGTTTTGGTTCAGGGACTACGACTGCTGCTGGGTTTAAAAATTCACCTATCTCTTTATTTTTTTCAAATGTTTCATACATACTCCCACCACAATTTCCAAACGCACGAATATTAAATAACTGATTATCATACCAATTCCAATACCCCCACGCAGTCAATCCAATCCGCTTTTTTTCACCATCATCAGAAACATCCCCATATTCATCCACATATTCATGAACCGTTGTAGAATTGGCATCAACAAATTGTGGAACGATCAATTTCACCACTTCAACATTTTCATTAACCACATTATGATAATCCCGTTGTTTATGGCAGACATCGCGTTGCCGTTCACCTGAAATCGCCAAACATAGAAGGGGGGTCACTAATCCTTCATGAACAAACAAATCCACCAGATTTGTAAAGAACAGTTTATATCCTTTTTCATCCTGATAAAAATCTGGAATTGTTCCAAAACTATTGCTCAAATAGAGTTGATGGTTTGTTGCAACATAAACCGCCCACATAATCACATGAAACTGTGTATTGTCATCTGGTCTAATATCAGAATATAACTTCCGTTTCATGCTGTTAATTGTCTCGTGATTTCCAACAACTAACGCTTGTTTTAACAAGAGAACGTTCTCATAGATTTTTTTATGTGAAAGTTTACAATTGTCATAAATTACGCTCCAATTAATCAGAGGATAATGGTACATTTCATCGTTAATGAAATCCAGACAGTCCTGAAATTCAAGAAACTCAACATTTTCTTTTTTTTTCCAGAAAATTTCTTTGATTTCGGCAGGACAAATTCCCATCTCAAAATCACGCGCAACATTAGTGTATTCCTGTGTATTTTCAATTCGGGTACAAAAACACCCACCATTCACCATACTTACTTCTCCTTCTTCTACTTCATCTCCGGTTTCTTTCGACAACCATACCCTCCGCATTTGCGATGGATAAGAATACATGATTTTTTGGGTTGTCAACCATTCCATCACATTTACTTCGGTAATCGGAACAATTTCAAACATGTTTTTTGTATCCACATCATCATAACAAAAGACACCTTTCAACTCCCAGATATTTTCATCACCGTTCAAAGGCACACTATCTTGGTAATTGCCTTCCAACAAATACATTGTCCCTCGGTCTGACGGGAACTTTTTAGAACGGCGGCTCCAGATGCGATAGATATTATTGTTTTTGAAATTTTCCAATAAATCGTTACCTACCGCATCTTCTGGTGTTTCACCGCGCATTTCTAATGTTTTAATGGTTTTCAACCACTCATGGTGAAAGGAACACAAAGAAACTTGTTCAACAGTATCATCAAAACGATTTCCGCGGTGATCGCGATATTTGAACATAATGTCGCGTTCTTTTGCCGTATAATGACCCGAACATTCCTTTGGAAAATATTCAGAGGCAACACACAGCTTTTTGTACGCCATTTTAAATGGCTTAACTGCTCGGCTTAACTGTTTGGCTTGGCTTTGACTTTGCTTTTGCTTTTCTTTGAATTTGTCTTATTTGACTGTGCCTGTCGTTTGACTTTATTTTCAATACGATGGCGAAGGGTTACTCCTCCACTATAATAAAAAAAGCATTTCAATTTTTTAAATTGTTTATAATTATAACCTAACGAATTTTACACCTTTCAACATTTAAAACGCTGAATATTTATAAAAAATTGAATAGATAAATATTAATAAAATAATATTTATCTATAATGAATAATGAATAATAATAAAATAAGACAGTCTATTAGATTATCCAATAAACATATACATCCTTATATATTATGTATTATTGATATGCAACCCGTTGGTTTTGACAATTCAAACTTAATCATTGAAAATGTATTACAATTAATTAGAGAAGCAATTGTAAATAAAGCATTTATCATAATAGCGCAATTCAAAGGTTGTGGAGAAACAAATATAAATATTATAAATGAGATACAAAAATACCCACATAAAAAATATATATGGCACAATAAAAACGATAAAAGCAAACCAATACAAGAGATATTAAACAGTCTTAATATTTTTGTAAGGCAAATTAAAGTATGTGGTGTGAATACAGAATATTGTGTTAAAGATACGGTTCATGGATTGGCAAAAAAGTTTCATATTCCAATAAAAGTAATTGAAGAAGCGTGTAACGGAACGGATAGAATAATTGAAGAAGCACTACACAAAATGAGAACCTTTTATAGGAATGTTGAGGTATTATAAATCGGCGGTTTATAATGTTCAAAGGTGTAATACTAATCGTTTTCAAAATTAATTAATATAGCAATACTGGGTGAAATAAACCATTTTTTGTTTAATCTCTCTTCTTTTTCATATAATCTTAAAATTAATTCTTGTTTGCAACAAATGTCATTTTGGTCAACAACCTTGATTACTGTTTCATCAACAACCTTATCTATTTTGGACGCATATTTTTCAGGCGATATTATAATATTATTTAGTATTTCAATTGCATCATTTTTCGTAGCCTTTGAAACTCCAACAAATGACATTTGGTCACATCTTGAGCCTTTGGACCGTTTATTTGCAATATCTTTTATTTTAAATACCATATACTTATTTTTAAAATTACTAATAAATCCAACAAATCTATTTAATTTATCTTTAGGAGGAACGTATAATGATTTTATTTTTTTAATTTCTTTTTTAACATCATTTATATCCTCATTTTTTGCCATATCCCATTTTTTATTTTTATCATTCCAAACCAAATACTCATTCTTACTATTACTTGCTAATATAAGTAATTTAATTGAATCTTTTTTAGAGGAAGAAGTAATTATCATATTATCTATATATTGTTTCACACTCTTCTCAAATTCATCAGACTCTTTTAATTTGGAATAATGATTAACTAATAGAAGCATGTCGTTATATTGCAAATCCTCTATAATATGTGCAATAATTAATTCATAAATTGTATTTTTTGCAACCTTATTATTTACCATTTCAAGAATAACATTTCTACTGGATTTATACCATTCATTCTCTTTTATATCTACATCTTTAAGGGTAGCTAAAATTTCATTCGTAACAGTTGCAATATTATATTTTTGTTTAAGTTCTGTTAATAGTTCGTCTACACTCTTTCTTTTTATACTCTTGTCCTTTATTTTTTCATCTATATTTGTAACGGTGACTTCATTATGTTTATAATCAATTGGAACTGACCTATCATAGGTTGAAATCTGTTTATTTGATAATTCAATCGGCTGAAATAAATATAGATCTCCTATATTAATAATGTTACCCAGCCTTCCATATTTATCCGTAATGTATTCATATTTATCATTTACTAAATTATATAATGCATAATTAATATTATCAATTGGATAACTTTTAATAGAAATAATATGTTTAATTATTTCATTTTTATTGTAAAAAAATCGTTCTTTAAACAAATCCTTTACTCTTTGTATTATTTTTTCAGAACTCATTTTAATAAATTGTAAATTATAGGTATCTTTTTTAATATCTTCTTCTTTAATTGGTACGGATGAAGGCAAGCAAGTATACATGCATTTTTTCATATAATCACACGTAGCCGAATAAGACTTATCTCCTATATTATACATAATTGATTGTTTATTGCTTGATAAATTTAATTTGACTGGAGGTATATTATTTTTAATCATATTTTCAGTAACAAAATTAGTTTGAGCATAATTTAATATACAATCAACTGATATTTCTTTCAAAACTCTACTAACATACCCAATTTGAATAGATTTTAATTCCGCAAAACGATAAATATATAAATCAACTGCTTCTTCATTTATATCATTTAATAATGTTCCATATAAATACAATTCTACATTTCTTTTTGCAAAAGGCAACCGTTTGTGACTACAATTTCTAATTGCTCGACCTATAATTTGTTCAATCCGGTTCATATTATACCAAGGATCTAATATATGCACTTGACGCATAAATTTAAGGTCAACTCCTTCTGATGCAGCTTGTGAAATTAATACTACTTTTATTTGCGTTCCATCCACATTATCATCAGAGGTTAATAATTTAATATCATTTATACTATCGGGTGTAAGTGTTTTATCTCCAGTTATCATAACGTATTTTGCAGGATTAAATTGTTGCTGTATTTTTTTTGATTCAGATTTAGACTGAAAAGTAATTGCATCAATTGGCTCTGTCGGTGGCGTTCCGAATAAAGAACGCTGATTTCTTGCACGCGTAAACCCCAATTCTTCTAATGCAAGTGCAATTGGGACTATACCGCCATCTATGTATTGGGAGTAAACTAATACAACTCCTTCGGAGTTCATTATTCGTTGGCATATATTATATATCTTACTACTGTATTTTCCAATTTCATTTTTTGAAAATATACGTCCGTATTTGTCAATATTTTTATATCTGAAATTATAACGAACATTGTCTACATCATAATCCATGATTCGCGATAATCCTGCTTTACCAACTAAATCGCGTATATCAATTGAAACCTGTTTTTTACTCGTATCTGCGTCCAATTGTGGTTCGGTAGATTCTGATGCTTCCGTTAATTCTTGATTTAATTGTATATCATCTAATCTTTCATCAGGATATACAATATTTAATGCTTCTAATGGTTTTTGTAGAATAGTATATCCAAATTTTTCCATATCATCAAACGTAACAGATTTATTTTCATTTGTTAAACTCGCTTTAATTTTTTCTAATATATAACTATACCCCAATTGTTGATACGGACCAATATGGGTAAGATATAAAGAAAGTATTTCAATCCCTTGTATTATAGTAGTTCCATTTAATTGTTTACGAGGGTAATTGTATTTTTCAAATGTATTTTCTTTTGAAAATTCTGAAGGCCATATTCGGAACGGAAATGTATATGGATTCTCACCGCGCACAAAAGAGATATATCCGGTTGCTTTTCGTTCTAATATTTTTTTGCCAATTTCTTCGCCATTTTTGTTTAGTTTAAATGTGCCATCTTTGTTAAATACATCTTTTGCTTGAATCGTTGATCTATTATCATTTAAATTCATAAGATTTATTAACCATATAATCTCCTTATAACTATTATACATCGGGGTTGCAGACAATAATAATAATCGTATATTACTTGCGTTTTGTACTAATTTAAATAATTCAATCGCAACGCGTTTATTTTGGTTTTCATCTGTTATCCGTATATTATGTACTTCGTCGATAATAACTAATCTATTATTAAAATGTTTTTGTAACTTATTACGTATTAAAGATTTAATTTGGGTTGGTGTTTTATTCTTTAAAACCTCCTCTTCTATTTCTGAATACTTATTAATATAATTGGCAAATTCAAAGTAACCCATAAATTTATAATAATTATTAATTAAGTATTTTATTTTTGTAATTATATTATTTCTGGTTAATCCTTTAGTATTAAATGGATTAATTTCTTTTAAAAATTTATTTCCAATACATATATTTAAATTCCATATACCATTGACTTCTTTTAATTTACTTTCATCGAATAATTGTAATTTAAAATTATTTTGTACATTAGGAGAGGCTACTACTATAATTTTATTTTTTATACCCATTTGTATTAAATAATCACGCATTTCTTCTGATATACTAATCGCCGAACATGTTTTCCCTGTTCCTAATCCATGGTATAATAATAAACTATTGTAGGGTGTTTGAAATGATAAAAAATTTTTAACAAATTTTTGATGAGGTGCTAATTCAAATTCGGCATTACATAATAATTCGGATTGAGTTTCTATATTTGTAATTGTTCCATCATATTTTGTATCAGCAAATTCCTTTTTTAAAGCAATTTTAATATTAAAATTTGGATCGTTTAAATTGGGATATAAAAAATTGAATTTTTTTGTATTTGCAGGTGATGCTAATTGTTTATATTCATCTAATTCATTCTTATTTTTGTCCTTATTATCTACACTCATAAATAAAGATTTTTCTATATCCTCCGATGTAATTTCATCTAAATCATCATTTAGATATTCGTCTTTTTGTGGTTTTTGTATTTCTTGTATTTCTTGTGGTTTTTGTATTTCTTGTATTTCTTGTGGTTTTTGTATTTCTTGTATTTCTTGTATTTCTTGTATTTCTTGTGGTTTTTGTATTTCTTGTGGTTTTTGTATTTCTTGTGGTTTTTGCGATTGTTTTGAAACACAATTTTTATTAACACATCTATAACCATTAGGACATCGTGGTGGGCAAATTATAATTTTTTCTTTGGATGGTTGCGGTTGCTCTTGTGGTTGCGGTTGCTCTTGTGGTTGCGGTTGCTCTTGTGGTTGCGGTTGCTTTGAAACACAATTTTTATTAACACATCTATAACCATTAGGACATCGTGGTGGGCAAATTATTTTTTTTTCATTATCTTTATTATTAATTAAAGAACTCATTATAAGGATGATATAGATAGTATATAATTATATACTATAATTATATACTATAATTATATAATTATATACTATAATTATAGTATATAATTATATAATTATATATTAACAACTATTTATTTACTAACAAATAATATAATTAGTTAGTATAGTATGAACACGTTTTAAACAATCTATTTTTTCTAAATTATATGGTCTAATACTTGATAAAGCTGATTCATAATCTTTCCATTCAATCATACTTACTTCATTATTATCTTGTATAGATGGTTGATTATGATTATTATTATTATTATTTTTAAAATCCATATACCCTAAAAAATATTTATGCTTATAAGATTTATAATTAGAACCCGTAAATATTTCTTCAACTGGAACTAAATTTTGGATAATCTTTATATTAGTTTTTAAATACCCTGTTTCTTCTTCAAACTCTCTTAATGCACATGCCATATCTTTTTCCTGATAATTATGACGTCCTTTTGGAAACCCCCACTCTTGTTCTTTCCAAATATGACATTTTTTTTCATTTTTTATTTCATTAATTAATGTATTTATACTATAAAAATTACTGTTATTATTGTTATTAAGGTTATTATCAGTAATACCTTTTTTTAAAAGTTCAAACTTATTTTTTGCAGACAATTCCTCTCCACGATATTGTATTCCAATATGTTTACCCCAAACATCATCCCATAATTCATTAAAATTTAATTTTTTAATTTTTTTTTTTTCATCTATTGTCATTTCGGATATAATATTTTTAATATACTCTTTATTGTTTAATGAATATTTACCTCTTATAAATTCAATATAGCCGATTGTATCCTTTCTTCTAATCATTAGATATTCTATTTTATTATTACTATTATTATTTCTATATGCAATAATGCCTACACTTGTTATCGGGTATTTGCAATTATGAAATAAATGACCAATATTACCACAATTACTACAAAATGTTTCTGATTCTAAAGTCATCTTTTATTTTAATATTATAAATTAAAGAAGTATAAATTAAAGAAGTATAAATTAAAGAAGTATAAATTAAAGAAGTATAAATTAAAGAAATAGTTATTCTCTTATTTGTTATTTCTTTAATCTTTTTATATCCTTTATTTAAAATGGCTTTAGATTCGAAAGTATGGGGTCCTTATTATTGGTTTGTATTACATACAATTGCATTATCTTATCCATTAAAACCAAATGAAGTAACAAAAAGAAAATATTATGAATTTATACAAAATTTACCTATTTTTTTACCCAATCCTGATATTGGTGATAATTTTAGCAAATTACTTAATAATTATCCAGTAACGCCCTATTTAGATTCAAGATCTTCTTTTATCAAATGGATGCATTTTATACATAATAAAATTAATGTGTCTTTGAGTTATCCTGAACTATCTCTGGATGATGCTATGATTGCCTATTATGAGCATTATAAACCCAAAGAAGTAAAAAATGAAGAACAAAGAAAACAAAGAGAGAAATATGTGTTTTTAGGATTTATAATAATAATTATTGGACTCGGATGGCGTTTATATAAACAATAAAAATTACACGCACACTTATAAATATTTTTTTTCATTATGGTTTATATTATTTTTTACAGTTTGTAAAATAAACTCAATATAGGGTTTACAATTGTAAGTTGTTCCAATCCATATACCAAAACCAACGCCTATTATAAATTCAAACATTTTATAGTTGTATTTAATATATTATATTTAATATATTAAATTTTATTATATGTTTTGAAGAAATAAATTATTATATGTTTTGAAGAAATAATTTATTACGGTAATTATAGTAAATACTTGTCTATTCCATAATTGTAATCACGCACTTTAATATGATCGATTTCAAAATTACCAGTATCTGTTAATAATTGATATAAGTATTGTATATTATTGTTATCATTCTTGTTACTATTAATATTATTCATGGATTTTCCATTTAATTCAAATGTATTTATATTTTTAAACCGTATATCACATATTTGAATATTTTTACTGCTTATAATAGTTGATACATTATTAATTGTGCTATTATTTGCTTCTAAAATTGATGACAAATTAGTATTAAAAGGAATATTATATTTATTTAAACCTCCATTTAGTTTAGTTGCATCTATTTTTACAACACCAAGAACATTTTCTCCATTATTTAAAATATCATGAACATTAATATCTTTAATATTTTGAATGCTTCCATCTAAAAGTTTAATTTTTGATAATTCATAAAACCCATTATTTAAATTAGAATGAATATCAGTATTTTTAAAATTTTTGGGTAAATAACTGCAATTTTTAATTAATTTAGTCATAACCTCTTTATCTACATCATCCCAATCCGAATAAATTATATTTCCAATTTTAAATTCTTTTATATTCGTTAATAGACAATACACATAGGGTTCATTAAAATCCTTCATAAAGATACTATCAGGATGATTTTTTACTTTCATCCATCCCAATGTGTCGTGGAATACGCGATGCTCGCCAGTTACAATAACATCATATAAATTATATATGTGTTGGTCTTTGGCCGAAAATTTAATGATACCAGTTACTTGGGTTTTTGTGTCATTAATAAAATCACCAATTTCTATAGCATCAATGGTAACATTGGATTTATTTATTTCGTTTTGTAATTCGGTTTGTAATTCGTTTTGTTTTTTGTTTTGTTTTTTGTTTATTTTTACAACAATTGTGTTTTTAGAAAAACATCCAGGAATACCTGGTGGTGCACGTGTTGGTAATTTAAAAACATCCTTCATGAATGTCTTAATCGCAATTGTTGGAATTAAAATAGCAATCATAGTCGCTATCATAGGTATAACTGCTATTTCAGCAGCTGTTCCAATAATTGGAATTGCTGCGATTATTAAAAGAGCGGCAATACTCGCCGACAATGCTACTAAAATGATTATAATAAAATTTATTATATTTAAAAAAAGTGATTTTAAAGTTAAATAAGAACCAAAAAGGGTATACAGTGTTCCTGTAAGTGTACCAATAATTTTGCTTAAGGTATCCTTCATTATAATTATAAATTGCACAATCGGCATAGTTACATTTAATAAACGACTCATTACGTCAGTAGCAACATCTTCAAATGATAGACGTATTTTATTAAATATCGATCTTATTGACTCTAAAGAATGTAAAAACTCTTTAAATTCGTGTATAAATGTATGCATTAAATGATCAATAGGAGCAAATACTTCTGATGACATATTTGCTAAAATAGTATGAATGCATTCTGTAAAATTAGTGCCGGTAAATTCAAAGGCGGACATATTTGCTGGTTTATTAATTAATCCAGCAAAGGGTATTACCGCAGGCGAGCATTTACTATTATTCCAATCATGAATGATTGGTTGAATATGATTCATGGTATAGACATAGCAAGCTAATAATATAAATATAATCATAATTATAATAGTCATCCATACGTCAGAACCATACCTTTCAAGAAATCCTTTTTTATTATATAAATTATTTATATTCGAAAATAATTTATCCATATAGTTATTGTATTGTATTGTATTTGTATTATATTTGTATTATATTTGTATTATATTTTTAATTTTTATAAACTAAATAATATTTTTAGATACCGAGCCATTATTATCTTCCCAATCATGAAATATCCATTTTCCAATAGGAATGGTGTGGTTTGAGGTAATTAAACATGTTAAATTTGCGTGATTGACTTCATTTATTGTGGTATTATCTAATTCTTTGACGTGAATAAATTTATTTAATCTATTATCATAGACTAAATGACTACCCGATACAATAATGGCTTCATCGTTCTCGCCACCTTTTAATTTATATAAATCTTCAACAAAATTACCGTTTTCATCTAAATTGCTTATATTCATTACAGCGTGTACTATCGCTCCCGTTTTAAGCTGCGAGTTAAGTGGCATATCTTTTATAGCTACAATTGTTCCATCTTTTAATTTCATTTTTGTTTCAGGATGAAAGCATAAAGCTCTTACTAATTGACCAGGCGGACCATTCCAAGTACTATGCATTGTATTAATGGACCCTTCTATTGTATACATAAGAGTAACTATAATACCAATTGTTTTTTTGAAAATATCTTTCATATTTATAGTAACCCTTTGAAATTCAATAAGAATATTTAAAAATACACCAAAAATAGATCCTATCGCATCTTCAATGGATATTCTTATGTAATTAAAAAAGGCCTTGACATCTGTTAAACCTGTATTAATACTGGAAGATATATTTCCAAGTATATTAAAATTTGATGTTAAAGGTTGTGTAAGACTTCCCATGTAATTATGCATCATTGTTTGTATACAAAATGTAAAATTCGTGGCAGTACTATGACCAAAAACTGATGCAAACGGCATTACTATTGGATTGCATCTATATTCTGGCCAATCGTCTTGGATATTTTTAATACCAACTGCTAAAATATTAAATATATAAAGAATTATAAAAATAATTATAATTAAGATTGATAATGTTATATCCGATGTTTTCATATTATTAAATTATAGTATTATTAAATTATAGTATTATTAAATTATAGTATTATTAAATTATAGTATTATTAAATTATAGTATTATTAAATTATAGTATTATTGTTAATATATAACTAATATATAACTAATATATAATTATTATATAATTATTTAATGAATTAATTACGCTTCTTAGATACTGATTTACGCTTCTTAGATACTGATTTACGCTTAGATGATTTACGCTTAGATGATTTACGCTTAGATGATTTACGCTTAGATGATTTACGCTTAGATGATTTACGCTTGGATGATTTACGCTTAGATGATTTACGCTTAGATGATTTACGCTTAGACCCTCCATTTTGTTTTGGTAAATCAACGCATGTATTTGTAGCATAACAATCTTCATTGTTTATTGAATCCAAATAAGTTTTAACTCCAACGACAGCATTCGTATTTGAATCAACATTTGAAATTTTAGGGCCAGGAATATGATTTTGGTGAACTATTACTGTTTGTTGTTGTGATGACGCACCATCATTACCGCCTTTTATTATTTTATAATTTTTTCCACCCTTATGAGAATTAATTAAATTCATATGATTGCTATCCGATAATTCGCCAAATTTAATCGCATTTGTTCTACCACTATAAGCACCCGGTAGATAACCTAATAATTGTGGTCTTATTGCTTTTATTGGATCACTTGATGGTAACATTTTAATATTGTTATATAATATTAAAATATTAAAATTATTTAATTCCTTTTTTTTTTAAAGAAGGATTTTTTAAGTCAATTTCTTTTTTGACCGGTAAAATATATTTGGGTTTTTGTGTATCATTATTATTGCTAATTATTTTAACATATTTATATAAATTATTATTATTAGTATTATTATTATTATGAATACCGCTTAATTTAGTCAACATTTTTTCATTTGCATTTGCAAATTCAGCGGCTGCATCTATTGGTTCTATTGGTTCCGCATTTTCAATTGATGCATTTTCATCTTCTTCCTTCAATTTATATTGTTCTTGTAAGATATCATTTGTATCTTGCATTTTAAAAAATAATATAATTGCATTTACATAATCGTCGTGTATTTTTTTAATTTCCATTGTTGGTGGTTTTTCATTTTTTAACATCTTTTTACATAAGGATATAATACGTTTTTTATAAAATTTAATATCTTCACGATTAACCGTTTCGTGATTATTCTGATTATCTGGATTATCTTGGTTATCGGGATTATTCGGATTTACAATTGATTTATAATAATGAGGGGTCGCCAGGTATTTTAGTTCTAAACTATTCATTAAATATTTATTTATTTAATTATTACTATAAACTTCTTTATTATAAACTTCTTTATTATAAACTTCTTTATTATAAACTTCTTTATTATTTAATTATTTATTACTTAATTATTTATTACTTAATTATTTATTATTTAATTATTTATTATTTATTATAAATCCTTTAACCGGTTGAAGATTTTAAATGACATATCCACCATTTCTCCAAAAAAAATATATTATATATATATATATATATTAGCAATAAATGTTAGTAATAAATATTGCAAAATGGTACTTACTTGTCTCATTTTTATTGATCTTACTTTTATTTGTTTTATTTTATAAATATTATAAAACAGAATTTTACACTAATCATAATAAAAAGAAAGCGCCTTATGTAAAAATATTATGGATGTATTGGGAACAGGGTATTGAAAATATATTGGATTATAGACATGGAGAATATAATAAAATGTGTTTTGATGGATGGAAAAAATTAAATCCAGACTGGGATATCAGAATATTAAATAAGAAAACAGCGTTGAAATATGTACCAGAATTAGCAAAATTTAATCATTTAACTATACAATTACGCTCTGATTTATTAAGAATAAAATTATTAGAAAAATATGGTGGAGTGTGGGCAGATGCGTCTACTTTACCAATGAAACCTTTAACTGGCTGGATCGAAGAATGTGATAAAGGTACCGGAATATTTTTTTATAGGTATTTTCCTAAAACAAGGTCAGATATTAATGACCCACTTTTTTCATATATATCCAGTTGGTTTATAGTCTCTAAACAACCAAATAACTATCTTATTAAAAAACTTTCTCATACTTTTGAAGAACGAGTAAAGAATAAATCAAAAAAATATCCTTATTTTTATTTTCATAATACATTAACTTATTTGATTCATAATGACCAACGAATAAAAAATGATATAAATAGATTAACAGTATCTCAAAGTCTGTCGCATTCAAAGGGTTCTAAACATCCACCTATAAATAAAACAACTATTTTACAACAACCATTATGTTATAAAAGAGAAACATCAATTGATCCTAAAGAATATTATGATTATTTAGATACATTTTAATTATAAAAGGATTAGAATTCTAATTTTTTTGTTTTCTCCTTCGGGTAGATATATATTCAATTCACACATTTTTTTACTACTTCAAAATGATGTATCGTATATTATAATAGGTCATTTTGAATCTTCAACGGGTTAATACTTATTATAAATCCTTTAATTGTTGTCGTGTATAATTAAAAAAGACATTATTACCAACACCGTCTATACTCGGGTCAAAAAGATTATAATCTTCCTTTTTAAAGAGATTTGGGTAAGGCTGAAGACTTGTATTTCCTTCATCTATTTTTACTTTATACATATTACTCTCCGAAGAAGGAATGAAATGAGATTGCGCATTACTTTGATTACTAAAGAATTGGTTTCTAAGGCTGGATTCATCATTTACATTAACCGCATACCCACTCCAAGGTGATTTAATATTTCCAGGGTTAAACGTGCTTGACATATCATAGGTAGGCCGATTTATTAAAGGAACAGTTGGTATTACTTTTCTATCCACAATAGACATTAAATCATATTTAGTTGATACTGGTCGCATATCTAAAACTGATTGTAATTGCGTAGAAGGAATATTACGGTCCGATAATCTTGTGTCTAATTCATGTGTTCTTTCTAAATTATTATATTGTATTCCATTTACAACACCGTACATTTTATTATATATATAATATAATTATTATTTATTATTATATATATAATATATAATAATTATAAATATATAATAATTATAAATATCGTAATTATAAATATCGTAATTATAAATTTAAAATGACAATATTTCATCAAATAAGTGATTTTTTTAAATTAAAATGGCATCAACATCTGTATTCATATATTGTTAATATATCCAATATATTATTAATCATCTCGGTAACAGGAATAATGAGTTTGTCTCCTGTATATCTTAATGTTATACAAAAGTTTACATTATATTATACTTGTTTTGTATTACTTGCGCGTTTTAATCCATTTATTTATAAATCAAATAAATGTAATTTACATGATAGAAAGATTGCCTTTTCGGCAGGTATGACACTATTTGTAACGACGTCACTTTTTCATTTTTTTGAAAAGTTTTTTACAAATACAATAAAAAAAACAAGTGACGAATTTATTCATATCACACAAAAAATAAAATTATAAATTATACTTAAGGTTTCCCAACAACTTTATCTATTAATTGGTATTGGTATTGGTATTGTTAAGACATATATTTCTTTTTGGTACTATTTGCTTTTGTTGTTGTCGTTGTTGTTGTGTTTTTTCGTTTTTTTGTATTGTGTGATTTTTTCTTTTTAAAGAAATCTTCCAAATGGATCATAATTTGTTTAGTTATTACTTTTTCAACTTCTTTTTCTTCATTGCTTTTAGGGTTTATATCAAAATTATAATTGTTCATGTATTCAACTATTTTTTTTACAAAAATTTCTTTTTTTTCTGGTATATTTTTTTTTTCTTTTTCAAAATATCTTTCGGCCATTTCTTGATACGGCATACTAAATACATATGGTTTTAAATTAATATAATATACATTTTCATGATTCATTAAAGGATGATATTGATCATCGATAAAACAAATTTCGGTATCCGTTTGTATTTTGGTACATCGGATTAAATCTTTTACACTTTTACCGTGGCTTGTCCTGTTCATTTCTACAATTTTTCCATTTACTTTAAAGGCTGCAATAATTTTATCAAATAATTCATAATCAACCGTTTGGTTAAAATAATTACTAATCATATATACCCATGATTTCGGTCCTTGATTATTTGTATAAATCATAATTTGATCGCAATCATTATTTATTTTTTTATCTTTTAAATAATGTAAAATATTAATTATATTTGGTCTAAGAAATTCGGGGAATATATTTAGTAAATTATAAAAACGTTCATTTGCTAATTTTATTCCATAATATTCTTCCAATGCGTTCCAAAACATACTAATTTCTATAAAACACCCAAGGGTTTCGTCCAAATCAAATACAACTATTTTTTTAGGAGGAGATTCATTTCGTATATTAATAACTCCTTCTTTTAACATAGCTAATACTTTTTTTATTATATTTTGTATATAATTTCCTTTATTATATAATATATATATTAATATTAATATTAATAAAAATATAATAAACAATGACGATGTCTTCATTTTTAATATTAAAATAATAAAATAATAATATAATAAAATAATAATATAATATCTTATTATTTTATTAATACACTTATTTTTTATCCATGAAATTAACAAAAAAAGATTATTTATTAATATTAAAATATTATAAAATAAATACGAATGAATTAAACGATAAGGATATTAAAAATAATGCTGAAACCATTTTGGCAACTAAAATGTGCCGATGCATTAAAAGTGTTGTTAAAACAAATATAAAAAAACCTATAAAAGAACAAAATGCAATTGCTATATGTAAAGAAAGTGTAATTAATAAAAAAAATCTTAAAATTTTTAATTTTACATGTAAAAAAAAACCACAACTTTTAACAAAAACAGATATGGATGAAGACGACAGTAACAGTGATATAAAAATACACAAGATTAAACCAAAATTAAAATTATATACTCCTAAAAGGCTACGTCAATTAAAACAAAACAAACGGAAAAAAAAACAGAAAAAAACACAGAAAAAACAGAAAAAATAAAACAAATGTAAAATAAAACAAATGTAAAATAAAACAAACGAGATTTATTTATTTATTTATGTATTTAATTGCAGATAAAATTACTTGTTCTTGAGAATTTAGTTTTTGAAATATGATATTATCATCCAATGTTAAATTAAAAATCATGTTCATACTATTTTTACAGTAAATATATACCATATTATTTATTACCTTCATATCACATATAAATCCTCCATTTGTTAATTTAATTTTATTTACATTCGGATTAGATACATCATCATCATCGTTATTATTATTAATAATTTTTTTTAATGGTATCCATCTAATATAATTTCCATAATTAATTTCTTTTACATTATCTACAAATCTATATGATTTTAATTGTTTATTTAGTTTTTTTAATTCTTCACTCGTTATTGGCAGTTGCTGTAAAACATCATTTTTTATTGCCGATATATTTTTCATATCAAGTTCAACAATACTTTCATTATTCTCATTTTCTAATGCATTCATTAATTGGTCAATATCTAATGGCATTTTTAGTTTTATACTTTTATACTTTTATACTTTTATACTTTTATACTTTATACTTTTATACTTTTATACTTTTATACTTTTATACTTTTTATATAAAATATTATTATTTAAATTTTAATATTATTTTATTAAATATATATATATAAAGAATGAAAACTAAAAAATTTAATAATGAAAAATGGGATATTTTTTATTTAACTATATTTTTAATATTATTATTTATAGGATTATATATTTATATATATTATGAAAAAACCAAAGATACTTTTTATAATGAAAATAATAATGAAAATAATAAAATAGCATTTTTATTTTTAACTTATAATAATTTAAAAAGGGAGGATATTTGGAATCGTTTTTTTGATATTAATGATAATAATATTAGTAAATATGCAAATAAATTTACAATATATAATCATTCTAAAGAACCTGAGAAGGTAACAAATAAATTAATAAAACATAAACATATTCCCGAACATATAAATACGTGTTGGGGGTGTCCTAATTTAGTAGAAGCAAATATATTAATGTTAAAAAACGCACTAAAAGATAAAAAAAATAAAAAATTTATATTAGTATCAGGTTCGTGTATTCCAATAGTATCATTTAACACATTTTATAATGAAGTTATGAAAGATGATAAATCTATAATTAATATACGTCATAATATTAATCCAGAAAGATATGATAAAATTACAAATCCATCATTTAAAAAAGATGAGTTTACTAAACATAGTGGATCAGGATTAATATTAAATATAAAACATGCAAAACTATTAGTATTACATGATGTAGATGATTTAAAAAAAAATTGGAAAAATGTATTTGCATCCGACGAACATTATTTTGGTAATATTTTAAGAGTATTAGATACTAATTTTAATATAAATCATAAAGTTACTGATCCTAAACCTACATTTGATATTTGGAAGAAAAATGAATTAAATAAAACTAATTTGAATGATACTGATATAATTACAGATAGTTATATAAATATAAGTAAAATTACAAATAAAGCAATTGATGAAATAAGAGACAAAAAGTTTTTATTAATTAGAAAAGTCAATGAAAAAACTGAAATAGATATTAATTATATTTTATCTTATTAATATATCTAACCTCTATCAAAATCATATACTACCATCTAAAACATCAAAAATTACCATGCTGACCCACCAAACATATTATCTAATGAATCATTTGATGCTTGGATATTGCTATTATTAAAATTATTTTGTTGATTACTTTGTTGTTGATACATTTGATTAAAGTCGGGAGTTTGGGTTTGGGTATTGGGTATATCAGATAATTGTTTATCTGAAGGAAGTAATTGATTTTCATCATAATGATTCATTTGATTATTTTGTTGTTGCTGTGGCTGTTGATATTGTTGTGGTTGTTGATATTGTTGTTTTTGTTGTTGTTTGTGCTGTAATTCTTGTTCAATAATTGGATGGGTTTGCTGTATGCTTTTAGTATTATTATGATTATTACTTGTTCCCATCTCACCATTCCATAATTCAACTACTCGATCCATTAATATATTTAATTTTGCTCCAAGTTTAGTTTGCATCGTTGATAATATAATTAAAAACGGAATAATAAAATTTATTTCATTAAATGAAGAATAAGCCTCACCACTGTAGGTTGGAAAAAAATTAATTATGCGATTGGTAAACCAAATAGAAAGTATAATTAATACTATTTGCCCAACACTTTCTGCTAAAATCTCAAAATTTCCTTTACTTTCATCTTCTTCAGGAAAAACGTGTTTAATAGATTTTAATATGATAAGAATAGGCACAATTGCCATTAACGCGTATTGAACCATGTTCATCATTTTATTTTTATTTTCTTGATCCGTATTAAAAACATATTTTAAAAAATTAGGTTTTTCAGTATTAGTAACATCATACATTTCATTCATTATATATATGTTTATAAAAAAGAAATTAATAATTATATTAAAAAATATTAATATTTAAAAAATATTAAATATTAAATAAAACTTAATTAATAAATAATAAATAATGTTACGTAGAATATTAGAAAGTAATAAATATGCTTTATCATCCGATTCACATAATAAACAGGACAAACACGATGAATATCAATATTTACATTTAATTAATGATATTTTAGAACATGGTGTAATGGAAGAAGGAAGAAACGGAAATGCAAAAACAATTATTGGATCTGCGATGCATTTCTCTCTAAAGGATAATACTATCCCATTATTAACTACTAAAAAAGTTGCTTGGAAAAGTTGTTTAAAAGAACTTTTATGGTTTATTAAAGGACAAACCGACAACGCTATTTTAAAAGAACAAAAGGTTTCTATTTGGAATGGTAATAGTTCAAGAGATTTTCTTGATGAAAGAGGCCTCTTTCATCTAAAAGAAGACGATTTGGGACCAATTTATGGACATCAGTGGAGATTTTTTAATGCGCCATACAATACTTGTGATGACAATTATGATGGTAAAGGAGTGGATCAATTAGAGTATATTATATCCAGTCTTAAAAACCCGTCTACAAGAAATTCCCGAAGGTTGGTTTTATCGGCTTGGAATCCTTGCCAAATTAATGAAATGGCTTTGCCTCCGTGTCATGTATTGATGCAGTTTAATGTTATTGACGGTGATAAATTATCGTGTAGTTTATACCAACGGAGTGGAGATGTTGGGTTGGGTGTTCCTTTTAATATTGCTTCTTATAGTTTTTTAACACATATCATTGCTAAACATTGCGGGCTTATTGCTACTGAATTTATATATCATTTGGGTAATTGCCATATTTACGATGATCATTTATTAGCATTAAAAGAACAATTAAAAAAAATTCCTTTTACTTTTCCCAAAATTAATATCAAAGAAACAAAAAATGATATTGAAGATTACACCATCGATGATATTGAAATTATTGATTATACCTCACACGAAAAAATTAAAATGGAAATGCGTAAATAAAGTTTAGGATGTTAGGCTATGTTGATATGTTGCTATGTTGTTATATAAAATATAAAAATAAATTGAATTAAATTAATTTATTTTTTATAAATTAATAAATTAGTAAATTCGTTTTATGTAAAAATGCAAATTGAAATACTTAATCCAAACTATTCTGAATGGGTCTTAATAAATACCTCCACAAAACAAAAATATAAATTTATTAATAATCAATTCATTAGAGATGATGATGAGCATATACAAGGTGAGCATATACAAGGTGAGCATATACAAGGTGACATCACTACGCAAATAATAAATTTTAAAAATAATCCATTTGACTATAAATTATTAACAGGGGATATCATAGATAATAGTATAAATATTATATTAAATTCAGAATATCGTTCACCAAATAAATACATTCCTGGTATTTTAATTTTAACCGAAAAAACATATGGAAGAGCTGACCGGAAAAAATTGTATTATAAATTTATTCCAGATAATAAACAATTACCCTATTTTTTGGTTCCTTATGAAAATAAAAATGTATCCTTTAATAAAACACATCATAATCAATATGCATTGATTCATTATCATGAATGGGTTGAAAAACACCCGAAAGGTGTATTATTTAATGTTCTTGGACCTGTTAATAAATTAGAAGCCTACTATACCTATCAATTACATTGCAAGGAATTAAATAGTTCTTTACAAAAATTCACCAAAGAAATAACTACTAAAATAAAAAGTAACCACGATACTTCAGAAAAGAATTCGGAATTAATAAATGAGATTTTTAAATACCAGCAAAAAAATAATACGTTATTAAATGAAGATAGGAGAAATAATACTAATATATTTACAATTGATCCAAAAAACACAAAAGATTTTGATGATGCAATTAGCATTCATACGTATATAGATTATACCATAATTAGCATATATATTGCAAATGTTCCTTTACTAATTGATTATTTAAATAGTTGGAATGTATTTACAAACCGCGTTTCTACCATTTATTTGCCTAATGAAAAAAAACCAATGCTTCCAACGATTTTATCTGACGATTTATGTAGTTTAATTGCAGGACAAGACCGATTGGCGTTTACAATGGATATTAAAATATATAATAATTATGACTATGAAATTAAATTGCTTAATACGATGATTCATGTCAATAAAAATTATATATACGAAGAACCAAAATTATTAAATAATCCAATATATTCTGACTTATTAAAAGTAACAGAAGGCATGCAGAAAAAAACACCATTATTAGAAACAATTGAAAATAGTCACGATATTGTTGCATACTACATGATATTAATGAATTATGAATGTTCAAAAAAAATGTTAGAACATCAAATCGGTATTTATCGGCTAACTACAAAGAATGAGACGAATGAAATAAATGAAATAAATGGAAATGCATTACCATGTGCAATACAACCCTCCTCCTCCATTGAAATACCAAATGAAATTAGTAATTTTCTTAAAGTATGGAATTGTAATGTTCGTGGCTTTTATTGTAACTATGCTACAATAAAAAACAAATACGATAATAATGAAGATATTAAACACGAGATGATTTCTGCTAATGGATTAAACATTTATACACATATTACCTCCCCTATACGCCGTATCGTTGATTTAATTAATTTAATAGAATTACAAAAAAATAGCGGAATTATTCAATTTTCTATAGATGCCCAATTATTTTCATCCGAATGGATTAATAAATGCAATTACATAAATGAAGTTACTCAAAAAATAAAAAAAGTGCAATCAAATTGCACGTTGTTACACGAATTGTTCAATTCATATATTAATACCAACAAAGACAATCATCATTATGAAGGATACATCATAGAGCAGTTACAAGGACATAATAATAATAATAATAAATATAATGTATATATACCCTATTTAAAATCTGTGTTTATTTATAAAACCAATAGCAATGACAGGAATAACGGTAATAACCGTAATAACAGTAATAACAGTACTCTCGGTGTTCCTATGCCATTATTTGGTAAACAAAAATTTATAATAAAAGTATTTATAGAAGAAAATACATTTAAACAAAAAATACGTTTACAACTTTTGTAAATCGTTATAATTTAATCATCGTTATAATTTAATCATCATAATAATAGCAATAAATTAACCCAAGAATTAGTATTAATAATAAAAATAAATCAAACATATTAATTATATGGTTTATAATTAATAAGTAAGGATTATATTTATATTATTAAATTAATTGTTTATTTTTTAATTTTTAATTTTTATTTTTTAATTTTAATGTTCAAGTGTCTAATACATACTAATCAATTTCTTCGACATGATCGGTGGTTTCTGGATTTGATGGATTCATTGTTTCAGTTGAATCATTTGTTGGATTTGTGGACTCATTCGCATACATTTGACTTGCAAATTTATTTAAAATCGTCTCACATTCTTTCATTTTACTTTCAAATTCTTCTGTCGTAGCCGAACTATTTGAATCCATCCATTCTTGCGTGTCCTTTACACACTTACGAATAGTTTCAACTCCAGTATCGCCTAACTTATCAGCAATTTCTTTATTATCTACTTGATTCTTCCAATTATAAATATACGATTCTAATTTATTTTTAGCTTCAACGCGTTGCATATTTTTTTCATCTTCATCTTTTAATCGTTCCGCATCTTTAATCATTTCTTCAATTTGTTCTTTTGAAAGACGTCCTTTATCATTTGTAATTGTAATCTTTTCGGTTTTGCCAATTGATTTATCACACGCAGATACATTCAAAATACCATTTGCATCAATATCATAGGTGACTTCTAATTGTGGAACACCGCGTGGTGCAGGCGGAATACCATTTAATTCAAACTGGCCTAACAAATTACAATCTTTTGTAAAAGACCGTTCTCCTTCAAACACACGAATTGTTGCTGCCGGCTGATTGTCCATATAGGTACTAAAAGTTTGGCTTCTTTTCGTTGGAATAGAAGTATTGCGTGGAATCATAGTAGTCATTACATTCCCGCTTGTTTCAATCCCAATAGATAACGGTGTCACGTCAATCAATAAAAGGTCATTAATAGATTCGGATTTAACACCGGAAATAATCGCGGCCTGCACTCCTGCTCCATAAGCAACCGCCTCATCCAAATTAATTGATTTACACAATTCTTTTCCGTTAAAAAAATCGGATAATAGTTTTTGGACCTTTGGAATACGCGAGGAACCGCCGACTAAAACAATATCATTGATCGCATTTTTATCCATTTTTGCATCCCGCAACACCTTTTCTACAGGATCAATGCATTTTCGGAATAAATCACTACACAATTCTTCAAACCTTGCACGAGTAATTGAAGAATAAAAATCCTTGCCATCAAATAGTGCATCAATTTCAATTGTCGCATTTGAAGAAGAACTTAATGTGCGTTTGGCCTTTTCACACGCGGTTCTTAACCGCCTCACTGCCCGCGAGTTATTCCGCATATCAGCTTTTTCTTTACGTTTAAATTCTTCAATGAAATGCGTTAACATACGCGAGTCAAAATCCTCACCACCCAAATGCGTATCTCCTGCCGTGGATTTTACTTCAAAAATACCATCTTCAATAGATAAAATACTAACATCAAATGTTCCGCCACCTAAATCAAAAATAAGAACATTTTTTTCTTTCCCTTTATTGTTATTATTATTATTATCCAGTCCATAAGCAATCGCGGCTGCCGTCGGTTCATTAATAATACGCAAAGGCTCTAAGCCAGCAATACGACACGCGTCTTTAGTGGATTGGCGTTGCGAGTCGTTAAAATATGCAGGAACCGTCACAACTGCTTTAGAAACGGGATGCCCTAAATAATTTTCGGCTGTTTCTTTCATTTGAGTAAGAACCATCGCCGAAATTTGTTCAGGATGATACACCGTCCCGTCTTCTAATTGAATAATCGGTTTATCATCCTTATCGCCCTTAATATTAAAAGAATAATGTTTCATATCACTTTGAACGATTGGATCAGTAAATTTACGTCCAAGCAAACGTTTCGCATCATAGATTGTATTTGCGGTATTCATCGCCGCTTGAGATTTTGCTGATTGCCCAACAAGCTTTTCGGTTGAAGTAAATGCAACCCATGACGGCGTTGTTCGTTCGCCATCTGAATTTGCAATAATTTCACATGATCCATTACGAAAAACACTCACACACGAATAAGTGGTTCCCAAATCAATACCAATTGCAATGTCATTCTTGTTCGTCATTTTCAGATATAACTTATCTATAAAACGGTGTCTATAATTATAGTTATATAAACTATAATATTTAAGTTATTTTATATAAATTATTATACCCAATGATACTATTATCTTTTTCCCATAATGTGATAAAATGTATTTCATTATTACCATTATTTTTATATTCTTCATGATTTTCGTATTTATTTTTATTATCAAAAATCATATAAATAATAAATACCATACATAATATAGCAAAAATCCAATAATATTTTTTAATGAAAGTGGATAATTTATTCATATATAGTATATATGAATAAATTATTTAAAATGCTTTTACAAAATCAAATAATTATTATATTTATATAATATAATATTTATAAAGTTAAATAATAAATAAAAATGAATTTTTTTATTATAAATAGTAATAAAATTAAAAAATATATTAAATTAAATAAATATAGTATTATATTATTATGTTTAATAATACTATTGATAATTTTTTTATTTAAATATAAAATAATTAATAATTTTGAAAATAAAATGACACCAAAACAATTAAAATTTAAAGAATGTTTATCAGATATGAAAAAAATATTAGATAAAAATAATCAAGAATTTTTTTTAGTATATGGCACTTTATTAGGACAACAAAGAGAAAAATTATTTATTGAACACGATGGAGATATTGATATTGGTATATTTAAAGATAAATTTAATCCTGATATTAAAGATAAAATATTAGAAAGTAAAAAATTTAAATTTAGACATGATTTTGGAAAATTAGAAGATAGTTATGAATGTACTTTTATACATAATAATGGTGTATCAATTGATATATTTTTACATTATTATATAGATAAAAATTATTATTATGCACCATCATTTACTGGATTATGTAATAATAAAAAAGAAGGTTATTGTAAATGGAGTCATCATATTAATGGATTAAATACTATCACTTTTATGAATGAAAAATATAAAATACCTACCAATGCCCATGACTATTTAATTGAACGATATGGTAAAGATTGGGGAGTTGTAAAAAAATTTAATTATTATCAAGGATTAGAAGGAGAATATAAAGGTTTACTCAATTAATCTTATTTTTTATCAATTTAATTATACACATTTATATATATATATATATATATATATATATATGAAAATAATAACATTCGGAACTTTTGATTTGATACATATAGGACATATCAATATATTAGAGGGATGTAAGAATTTTAATAATAATAAATCTAAAAATGAGCTGATTGTTGGTATTTCAAGTGATAAATTTTCTTATAAAAAAAAGAATCGTTATCCGATATATAATGAAGAACAAAGAAAAAAAATATTAGAATCTTTGCGATTTGTAGACAAAGTTTTCATTGAGGAATCATTTGAAAGAAAAAGAGAATATATATTAGAAAATAAAGCAGATATATTTATTATGGGTGATGATTGGAAGAACAAATTTGATGAATTTAATGATATTTGTCAAGTTATTTATTTACCCAGAACACCAAGTATTTCAACCACTGAAATAGTTGAATTTATTAAAAAATAAATTTATCATTTATCATTTATCATTTATCATTTATCATTTATCATTTATCATTTATTTTTTTAATAGCAATTTCACACGCAATCTGTTCGGCCTTTTTTTTAATTTTATGGAGTCCGCTACCTAAATAGATGAAAATAAATTCGGTTTCTATTAATGCAGATTGGATATTCATAAAAGACCCATAATCCTCGTAGGGTTTTGCTTCTTCTAATTTAAATTCATGTACTGGTTTTCCAATACATAAATAAACACCCATTTGATAGCCTTTTTCCATATCATAAGATAACTCAATATATTCAGGCGTGGTTTTAAATTCTTTTTGGATTTTTACTTGTAAAATATTTTTATAATTATCATCAGTATTAATTAATTTATTCCAATCAACATATTTTTCCAATATATTTTCTACAAATATTTGCGCCATTTGAAAACCAGGACCAGTCACGAATACATTTTTAAACCATCCTTCTTCGTCTTCTACCTTAATTTTATTAAAATCTAAAAATAATGCGCCAATAAATGCTTCAAACAAACAACCTAATTTCTTTAGATTCGTGCGTGTTTTTTTTTCTTCGGCGTGTTGTGATATAATTAACCAATTATTTAAATGCATATCATACGCTAATTTTCCAATATGTTCATTTTTTACAATTGCAATTTTCTTTTCAGTCATAAACCCTTCATCTGCTTTTGGAAACCTCCGGTATAAATAATATTTAGTGATTAGCTCTAATACCCCATCCCCTATAAATTCAAGACGTTCATTTGATTTCGTTTTTAATTCAACACAATTGGCAGGAATGGTTGCAATTTCAATATTCATTTTTTGATTTTCTAAATCGGGTCTTTTCATATAGGACCGATGAACAAAAGCTCTTTTATATAATTCTAAATTTTCTACTTTTGCGCTAATACCATGGGCTAATAGAATAGATTGAACTTCGTTCAATGTAATCTCTTTATTTTCAGTATTATAGGGATTAAATAATAATTTGTCTCCACATTTTATTACATCACCATCAACTGAAGAAGAAACATGATTATTATTATTCATTGTATTATTATTCATTATGATGAATGCACTATAGTGTTAGTATAGTATTATAATAAATAATAATAATTTATATTTAAGCCCTATTGTAAAATACTACATTTTACATTATGTAACAATAAAACTCGTGATATAAGTTTATCCGAAATAGCAAGTGTGTTCATATAGGTTCTATATTTAAATGAACAAACCGTTGTATTCTCTCCAAACTTAATACTATACCACCAAAAAGCAGGCACATATAATATTTGCCCTTTTTTTACTGTTGTATCTAAACATTTTATTTTACTAAAATCAGATTCGTACTGTTCCTGCACATTCCAAGGATTAACTGGAGATCTAAATTCCATATTTTTATAATCTTGTTCCATATGTAAATATTTAGTATTTTTAGGGGGAGCTAAGGTAACTTGAATCTCTCCTTCGGTTACTAAAAAATAATTACGATAATTCATTTCATATTTAAATGGAGTTTTTGTATCTTTAGATGCAAATAATATATCATAATCACACGATAAATTCATATATGGTTTTAAAAATTTATCATTTAATTTATACATTTTAATTAATTCGGTTTCTTCTAAAAAATCACTATTGTTTTCAAATAAATAGTTAGCATCCTTATCTTTCTCAATAAGTTCTTTTGCTTTCTTATATGTAATGATTGAATACATATCATCCTTATTATTAGCGTCGTCCTTATTATTGGTGTCCTTATTATTGTCATCGTCCTTATTATTGGCGTCGTCCTTATTATTGG
>Ga0115567_10000565_pt1 | contig 36061 bp, 32 predicted proteins | sample COGITO_mtgs_1204_2_FD_88679 | JGI IMG/M metagenome (GOLD analysis project Ga0115567, IMG submission 88679) | Pelagic marine microbial communities from North Sea - COGITO_mtgs_120412 | ecosystem: Environmental > Aquatic > Marine > Epipelagic | place: Germany:Helgoland, sampling site Kabeltonne...
AATTCTTTGAGGTTGACAGATTGTCAACCTCAAAGAATTCACGCTTTTTAAAACCAAGCATGCTGGCAAATATGTTTGTCGGAAACATTTGTACTTTAATATTTAAAGCACGAACTGCACCGTTGTAAAAACGACGTGCTGCTTGAATCTTATCCTCGGTATCAACAAGCTCATCCTGCAACTGTAGGTAGTTGGTGTTTGCTTTTAGGTCAGGGTAACTCTCAGCTACTGCAAACAGGCTTTTTAATGCTCCAGAGATCTGATTTTCGGTCTCAGCTGTTTCCTCGACGGAGCCACCAATAGCATCAGCGCGCTGTTTTGTTACCTTCTCAAGTGTCTCAGCCTCGTGCTTTGCGTAGCCTTTGACCGTTTTTACAAGGTTAGGGATAAGATCAAATCGACGCTTCATCTGAACCGTGATGTCACTCCACGCCTCTTCTGCACGTACATTTGTTTTAACCAAACTGTTGTAGGTTGCCCAGATGAATACACCCAGTACTGCTATAATTCCTACTATAATTAATAAAGTCATTTTTCTCCTTTACCCCGAGCCAACCAAGGGTCTTTAATCTACCCTGCCATTATACCATTATATTGATCTAGCTGCGGCTCCCGAAATTCCCCATTAGAATCAGCCTCCACTAATAGTGCCGCTCCCTCAGGATAGTGAGGTAAGTGACCATATATTTTTGGAATCACAAGTTTTGCTAAGGCACGGTGAATCTCACGCTCACCAACAAATTGGCCCCACTCGGTCTGCATAATAGGACGAGCTAAAAATTCATCGTGTTCAAAAAAATAAGCGACGCAACTACCACGTACTGCACCAAGAACTCGCGAAGTATCAGGTTCCTCGGGATCACCCCATACCATTACTGACATAATATCTGTTTCGCTCGCCATAAAAAGAAACCTCTCACGATACCTTAGTGCATTTTACAAATGGTGGGCGAGGGGGGACTTGAACCCCCAAGGTTTATTCAACCAGCGGATTTTAAGTCCACCGCGTATACCAATTCCGCCACTCGCCCTAAACTGGAGGCACCTATGGGAGTCGAACCCATCTACGAGGTTTTGCAGACCCCTACCTAACCGCTCGGTCAAGGCGCCATAAAGTCTATTTTAACAGATGTTAGATTAAAATAGTTGCTACTTATCTTCCCAATCCACAATTATGAGTGAGTTGCCTCGTTTTTTAACAACAATCTTTTGGTGCTGTTGCCACCCAAGTTGTCGAATCAGATCGATCGGTAATGAAATTTGATATGTCCCTGAGTTATTTTTACTTATAACACGAACACTCTGTTCACCTGATTTTTTTGCTCCCATACTACTGAGTCCTTGTTTACATTCATAGTATAGCATGAAATCTTATTTAAATAAGATTTAAATAAGATTTTTAGCTTAAACTATGATACGGAGAACGTAACTACTTGTCTGTTCTAGTGATTTCTAAAAATATGATGGTGCTTGTGATGTACTGATTTGTGGTGCTCAACAACATACACTCCAATAAGGACTAATACTCCTCCGAGGATCATTTCCGCTGAAAGTTTTTCTCCCAAAAAGATAATCGGCACAAGTATCGCTAAAAAATTCTCCAGGTATGTCAGCGCACTCGTACGGAGTGCCCCGATGTGTTCATATGATTTAACACCTAAAGATCTTGCGATCAGTGCGACAAGAATGCCTGAGTAAAGCGCCGCAACAATCGCCGGTGTGTCAGGTTTCGTAACTGGTACGATGTTAAGCGCGTATGTAAACAGCAACGCGGTCGCACTACAAATCGCAACCACCCCTGTTGAAAAGCTCATCAATGTAAAGATGGGCACGCCATCATCATTAGCTTTTTTATAGTAAATAATTGCTATAGGAAAGAATATACTATTACAAATTGACAGCAACGTCGCCATAGGATAAAACACAAAATCTCCTGATTGACGGATCGCAATCGGGAGCAAAACAATTACCATAGCACCAATCATCGTTAGGGTGAGTCCAAGCATTGAACGCCGGTTAATCTTCTCACCGGTCACCCTGTTGGACATCAACACAAACACTATCGGTGTGATAAGCGTTAGAATCGACACGTAACTTGCTTGACTGAGTTTAATTGCGGTAATAAACGAGAATACCGCACCTGTCATAGCAAGACCCGAGATGACTGAATATCGTACGTTGCGTTTTGTAAAATGATGGCGTGTTCGTATCAAAAGTGGCAAGGTAATGATTGTAACAATTGAAAACCGGAGTGTGTTATAGACAAGCGGACTAACTGACTCTACTCCGTACTTTACAATTGCTGCGTTAGGCGCCGCTATCAATACTGCTAGTAGACCAGCCAGAAACCATTTGTGATTTTTTGTTTTAGACATTTTAAACAGTATACCTCAGACTCATAGCATCGCAAAAATCCTTAATACCTAAAAACTACACTAAGAGGTATATTTAACTGTAAGGTCTGCGGATGCCTCCGGATGATGTGAGTCTTTATACTCTTGATAGCTGTCTGTGTGGTGGCTCCAGAACTGCTCGCCATGATCTTTACCGAGATTTTTATCTCTGTTCATCATGCGTCTTTTTGCTTCATCTGCGGGTATATCAAGCCAGATTCTGTAATCTATAAACTTTGCAATGTCGGGGTGAAAACTGGAGACCCCTTCAAGAATTACGTAGTCGACCTGTGGCACATCAATATACTCACTGAGTGGATTGCTTTCATCAATTGATTTCTGATAAGATGCTGACTCGCCTTGTTTTAATGGCTCAAGAACTTGCTCTTTAAGTCTACGTCTATCAAAGTTTGATTTATTTGCATCGCTTTTAACACCGAACAGAAAAAAGTCATCGACTTCAACTATTGCTGCTGACTGAAGTTGGCTCTTTAGATCTTTCGCTAAAGTTGACTTGCCCGCTCCACCAAAACCATCAATTGCTATAATTATAGGTTTGTTACTAAAATGCTTCTGTTTGATTGTTTCAGCAACTTCTTTTGTGGTCATGGATCCATCATATCAAATAAGCAAAAAACACCCCGAAGGATGTAAAGATAACCAATGCTGTTCTATATTTTGGTGCGGGTAAGGAGACTCTAACTCCTGGCCTCTTCCTTGGCAAGGAAGCGCTCTAACAACTGAGCTATACCCGCTCGTCGGTGTTCACTTCAAGTTTTCGTTTTATCAAAGATAAAAGCTGTCACTCTCTGTTACACCTCCTCTTCAATTTCATAAACAGGTCGTCGCCTTGGTTTATAAAACTGGCTGGAACATTATGGTGGCTCCGCACAGACTTGAACTGTGGACACAAGGCTCTTCAAGCCTCTGCTCTACCAACTGAGCTACAGAGCCGAATTATGTAAGTACTCGCATGGTTTATTTTATGCCGCCCATACGATGCGGCTTGGCCTCTACTCTACGACTGTCTATCACGCTGCTTCGCCGACAATGAGCTACAGAGTCGAATTATTCAATAATTCCAGACTGAACATGACCTATTTTACAGATAAAGACTGAATATTTCAACTACTGATTGAGTATCACTTGCAGTGGTGCCTCAAAGGCGTCAGCCCACAATGTATAGCCTGCGGTACTAGGGTGATAGAAATCGCCTGCGTATATGCGCGGGTCATTCACACGGGCGTTCACGCGGTCAAACACGGGCGCTATACGTATATCTGATGTACGAGCAAGCTCTTTCACTTGCAGACCCCAATCATACGAGCTTTGTCCATCTATGTCGCGTGGACCCATCGGTGGCAATGTTGCAACTACAATCTTATCGGATGGAAACTGTTTTACTATGTTTTTATAGTTATCTATAAACTGCTCGAGTGATATCTTGTGCGTGATGTCATTTGGACCAACCGCAATAATGACTGCGTCAATTCTATCTAGCTTCAAGGCTTGCGGCACTTGATTATCGAGCACTTCTGCCGATTTTGCACCGCTACGACTGTAGTTATAGATCGAGATATCTTTTGACTGATCCATTCGTTTTGTCACCTTACCGACAAAACCCTTTTGTGGCAGGATCGCTCCAAGTCCCTGTACCGTTGAATCACCGAGCGCCACCACAACAACATCATTTTTTTGCACGGGTCGATCTAAGTTTTGCTGCCAGTACCATTTATAAATTGGAATACTGGCGTACACGTACGCCCCGCGCAGTATAAAAAATGATAATAGCGCTCCAATGGCGATAGCAAGTATGATAAACGGTCTCCTTTTATTTTTTATTGGCTTATGCGCCACTTTACTTATGCGTCATAGATTTTACAGTATCGACAATATCTGACGGCAGTACAAAGACCGTTTTTTGTGATGGTTCAACAGAGATCTTCTCAAGTGTCTGTAGTGTACGAATTGCAATACCTCCAGGAGTTTTACTCAGCACTGCAGCAGCTTCAGCCACCTCTTTAGCTGCAGCCTTCTCGCCACTGGCTGTAATAACAACGGCACGACGCTCACGCTCAGCCTCTGCCTGTTTGGCCATAGCGCGCTTCATGTCTTGCGGAAGTTCAATATTTTGCATCTTCACATTTTCAACATCGATACCCCACTTATCTGTTTCTGCATCAACAATCTCCTTGATCTGAAGACTGATCTCAAGTCGCTTGCTCAGTAGTTCGTCCATCTCGACGTTACCGACTACATCCCTAAGCGCGGCTTGTGCAAACTGAGCGGTAGCGTACGTATAGTTAGTAGTCTCAAGCACCGCCTTAACTGGGTCAAGCACTCTAAAGTAGACTACTGCATCAACGCCAACTGTAACATTATCCTTAGTGATGACCTCTTGTTTTGGTACATCAACTGGAGTCGAACGTGTGTCAACTTTACGCATAGATTGTACGACTGGAATGATAATGTTAAGCCCTGGACTTCTCAAGCTCGTAAACTTACCGAGTGTAAAAACAATCCCTTTCTCGTACTGGTTGACGATCCTAATACCTGAAAGTAATATTGGAACGCCAATAAAGATAAAGCCAATCACCGCAATAGTTATAAATCCTGCAAGTACTTCCATAATTTCTCCTTAGTTTATATCCGTATTATACCACTCACGTAGAGTCAAAGAGTGGCAGGACTCTAAAAATGCAAAAAGTCGACCAAAAAAGTCGACGGTTTGCTTTGGTGGGTGATGAGGGACTCGAACCCCCGACCCTCTCGGTGTAAACGAGATGCTCTAGCCAACTGAGCTAATCACCCATATTATGTGTAAAACTGGCAATAGTATGTCTCATTGGTTACCTAGGTAGGTCACATCTCGGACGAGATGGATTGCTATCTACAGGGCCAACTGAGCTAATCACCCTCGTCATAGCGGACGTATTCTTCTAGTTTTGATATGATCAAAAGCTACGAATTAATACTATGCTACTCCTCTTAAATTTGCAAACAGGTCGCTACCTTGGTTTACAAATTTAGCTGGAAACTATGTGGTGCACGAGAGAGGACTTGAACCTCCACGGCCTAAAGCGGCCACTAACCCCTCAAGCTAGCGCGTCTACCAATTCCGCCACTCGTGCTCGTCAGCGTTCTCACTTCGGTCTTGTTTTGCCTGGCGACAAAAGCTGCGACTTCACGTTATACGCTTCCTCTCAATTTCACAAACAGGTCGCTGCCTTGGTTTGTAAAATTGTATGGTACTGTCTGGGGCGAATGATGGGAATTGAACCCACGACCTCCTGAACCACAACCAGGCGCTCTAACCAACTGAGCTACATCCGCCACGTCGTCGAAGCTTGCGCACCTACTTTGTTTTTACTAACGTAAAAACTTCATCAAGTGCTCGACTTCTCCTGTCCATTTTATAAACAGGTCGCTGCCCTTGTTTATAAAATTGTAAAACCAACCATGCGCTATATGCGCAAAGTCGAGTTTAAGTTTAGCACGTATAACAGATGAAGACAATCAATCTACGTACGTGGCAAATGCTGTCCAAGGTGATCCATGTTGTACTCTTTGCGAAGCTCTCGTAATTGATCCTCTTTTGTAACACCAATTTTGACGCCAGGGTTAAGAATACCACGAGGATCAAAGACATTTTTTGTCGCCTCAAATAACTTGTAGACTTCAGCGCCGTAAAGAGCCGGCAAATATGGTGCTCTCAGTCGGCCGTCATTATGCTCTCCTGCCGTGGATCCACCCATTTTTATGACCATAGTGTAATACTCGTCCATAATCTTGAATGCTTTTTGTCTGTCGCCGAGACTCGAGAGATCTAAAAACGGTTGCATGTGTAAATTAGCATTGCCGGCATGACCCCAAACTGCAGCATCGAGATCGTACTTTTTAAAAATACCGTAGATGTTATGAATAAACTTTTCAAAGTGTTCTTGTGGCACAACCCCATCTTCAATAATCGGCAAAGCCTTCTTTTTACCCTCTGAGTGAGCAACCACCGCTGCTGCTGAGTGTCTAATTTTCCACAACTCTTCACGTTCTTCATAATCTGTTGTAATTTGAAAGTCGTTGGTAACTTTCTGAACGATCTTTGTGAGTTTTTTAATCTTACGAGCTTGAATACCACGCCCGATATCATCAAACTCAACCATAAGTAATATTTGTGGGTACGGCGCCTCAATCAAACCCTTCAACTGATCTGGGTAGTGCTCGTGTATGAAGTCGAGAAGATGTTTGTCCACCATTTCTATGGCGGCCGGTTGTAGCTTTTTAAGTTCCTGGACAACGTTGTTGGCTTGATCTATCTCAGTGAATCCAATCACAGCCAGTGATCTGTGCATGTTATTAGGAATGATACCGAGTGTTATCTCAGTGATGATGCCGAGAGTCCCTTGCGATCCAACCAGTAGTGGGGTCAAATCGAAGCTACCATCTTTACGTTTAACATCCGCTAGATCGTAACCAGTCGAGTTTTTACTTACATCTTTGACGATGGTTGCAATAAGATCTGCATTGTCGCTGACTAGTCCGTCGAGCTTACGATATATCTCGCCCTCAAACGTTGCCAGACCTTTTTTACGATTAAGCTCTCGCTTTGATAGGCGACCAGTCTCGATTAGTTCACCGTTCGACAAGACAAGCTTTAAACTTTTGGTAAACTCTCGAGTAGCGCCGTACTTAATGGTTCGCTCGCCCGCTGCATTATTTGCCACAGCACCACCTAGTGTAGAGAAGTCAATTGAACTGGGATATGGCGGTAAAAAACGTCCGTGAGTTTTAATTGTGTCTTGAAAGTTACGATAGTTAATACCTGGCTGTACTCGTGCAATATTACGCTTGGTGTCGAGCTCCAGTAGTTTATTCATATGTGCTGGGAACACAAGTGATATACCGTCACCAAGTGCGGCTCCAGCCTGATCGCTTCCGGCACCTCGCGCTGTAATTGATATAGCTTTGCCGCGCTCTGACAACTGCCACGAGAATCGGGCAATTTTACGGATATCGTCAACTGTTCGCGGATAGACAACTACCTGCGGCGTAACGGTGAAGACGCTCCCATCTGTACTAAAAAAATCTCTTGCGCCTTTGGCGGTCGTAACTTCTCCGACAATATGCTGCCGTAAATACTGGGCAACTTTACTCATTTTATAACCCTCCAATAGTCTCTAAACATATGCACTAATGATAGCACATACAGACGTTGAATATAACGACTACTCGGTGGTAGAATATGCCGTAGGCGCGAGTAGCGGGTTTGTGCAAAGCACAACCAGAAGGACATTGTAGACGTGCCGATCGTGTCCAGTATACGTCCGAGCAAAACGTTAAACTGTCAGACCTTTAAAATTATATGCGCGAGTGGCGGAATTGGTAGACGCGCTAGCTTCAGATGCTAGTGTTCTTAGGAACGTGGAGGTTCAAGTCCTCTCTCGCGCACCATGCAAATAGCACATGTATTCACAAATTATTTTATAGGAGTCTAGGTTTATGAAGTTTTTTATCTCTGGACAGATTAATGACATCGATAACGTACGGCGAGCGATGAGCGCTGTCGCCAAATCAGGCCATACAATCACGCATGACTGGACTACTAGTGACGCTTTTTTGGGTTCGAGTCAAGACAAACTGAATAATGCTGAGGAAGCTGGCATCCGTGCAAAAAATGATGTAGATGGCGTCATTCGTGCAGATATATATGTGCTTATGAGCGACAACGCAGTAGCGGGCAAGGGTATGTACGTAGAACTGCTGCGCTGCCCTTGGCTTGTTTACGCGCTATGGTGCACCTAAAGTGTACATTGTAGGTAAACGTAATCACCTTTCGGTATTTTACCTCCACCCGAGCGTCATACACCTATCCACAATCCAAGAGGTTTTATTAGATATCGAAGAATCAACCACGTAGACTCTACTACGGGGTTTTTAATGTTGCCTTTGTGTTCACTGTCCAATCCTCAACATTCGTGAGTCGATCGGCTGCGTTTGTTGATGCAACCGGAATAAATCCTGAGGTGTTCTGGTGCACAGCGTACGTAGTTTGTAGTTGATACAAACCTACTGCAGGCGACTCGGTGCGCCATTCATCTTGAAATGCTTTATAGCGGGCTGTTCGAAGCACAGGGTCAAGCCGCGTACGTGCTACCTCAAGGCTTGTATCAGCACGTGATGATTTCCACTCCGAGAAGTTATTTGCGCCAGGTTTTGCCTGTGATGAATGCCAATATGCGTACACATCCGGGTCTCGGTCGATTGATATGCCGTAGAGTAAAATATCATAGTCATGTGTCGCCAGAGCATTCTGTTGCAATTGTTCAGGCGTAAGTAGCTGCGGTTTAATCGCTACACCAACTTTAGCCCACTGCTTTTGTAGTTCTGTTGCCATTCTAACTTGCTCTGGTGAGTTAACTGTCACCAGCTTAAGCTCCAACGGTGCACCGTCTTTGGAGCGAACCCCTTCGCCATCACGGACCCAACCAGCCTCAGTCAGCAATTTGTTAGCTGCACCTATATCAGTTTCTTGGTCAAACTCGGCATTAAAACCAAGTTGTGTTGGAATTAACGGTGTCTTCAGGGGGGGGTACTGTGCGTCGTATAGTTTAAGTACGGCCTGTCTATCAATAGCCTGTGCCAGACCTGTGCGCACTTTCACCTCACTCAATATCGGATTATCAGTCTTAAAAAATGCGTATACACCACTGTAGAGCGGTATATTGTAGGAACGAATACTGGTATCAAGACTTAGTTCATACGAGGATGAGGCCGTCAATCCAACTGCAGCGCTAATCTCTCTATCCTTTAAGGCCTCGATCATTGCGTTCTCATCATCGAATGTTTGAAGTACATATCTATCCAATCGTGGCTCACCACGGTAGTAATTTTTATTTTTACGAAATTCAAGTTGCTGCTGATCGCCCACACTGCGAAGTACTTGAATGCTGAATGGACCGGTTCCAACTGGACTCGTATTGAAGCCACTGGTTCGTAGCATCTCAGGCTCAATGTCACCAAGTATGTGCTTTGGCACTATTGGAAGTGTCAACGAATCTGAGAACGGTGCGAGCGGTGCAGGTAATGTGAATACTACCTGGTATTTTGATGGCGCGGATACTGTTACGCCTCGCCAGCTCGAAAATTGAGTCGAACGCGTAGCTGGGTTCTGGATTGTTTTAATTGTGTAGACAATATCTTCTGCACTAAAGGCAGCACCATCTTGCCACGTTATATCTTTTCGTAAATCAACAGTGTAGGTCTTATCGTCATCGCCGACCTTCCAGGATGACGCCAAGTCAGGAACCAACTCACCCTGTGTGTTGTAGCGTAGTAAACCATTAAACATCAGTCGCGCAGTACTTTCATCAAGTACGCCTGAGCTAAAAAGTGGATTGAGGTTACTCACTGAGCCGACCATCCCCTCGGTATAGGTGCCGCCGGATACTGGTTTTGTAGTGTGTGACGCAGCGTAAATTTGCACCAAAACAACTGTAGTCAACACAATCAAACTTACTGCCAATGCTAACCAGCCAGCAACAAATCTACGAACACCTACCACCCGGTTAAGACGTCGGGTAAAATGCTTTTGCACATGGCTCGTCGTCGAGGTTTGCAGACCCACGGCCTGATCACCAACTTTTTTTACAAGCTCAGAGATTTTATCTATTGGCGTGTTTTTTTTAGCCATTAAATAATGAGTCCGTTTAGGCTCCGACGATGCTTAGTACGAGTGACCCAACAAAGACAATAGCCAAAATAACGGTAAACTGGTGCATCGACTTCTCGGCACCACGACGCTCGGTAAACAACTCACCCGATCCACCAAAACCAGCACCGAGGCTTGCCCCTCTTGATTGCAATAAAATCATAGTGATCATTAATATTGCACTTGCTACGGTTATTATCTGAAATACTTCTACGTTCATATTAGTCCTTTGTCTCAGAGTTTGTTACATCAAACACACGAGTTAATATATAGTTTACCAAGCCAATGATGATACCTGCAAGTGCCGGAGCCAGGAGACCACTCACTTGAAACGGTCCGTACAAAAAAGCTACCAGGTATAACATCATAGCGTTTACCACGAGTGAGAACAATCCCAGAGTGATAATATATGCAGGCAAGGCTAGTATAACGACAAACGGACGAATCACGGCATTCACAATCGACAGAATCACGGCGGTGATAATGAGTGCCCTAAAACTATCTTGATAGCTGAGTGTGTCAATAACCTGAGTTGCAAAAAAAATACCGCACGCGTTAGCGCCAATACGAACAAGCAATTGATAAAATTGTCGCTTCATTCCCCTTATTCTACCATATCTGGTGCAAGATGGGCTTTGATGGTTTTAGCTTTAACGAGTCCAACGTGGGCGGCGATATCGGATACTGTGGCTTTTTGAAGCTCTGAGACCGAGCCAAATGCCTTAAGCAGCTTTTTACGTGTCGTAGGTCCAACACTAGGGATGTCATCAAGTACGCTTTTCGTCTGGCCGGTTCGCTTAAGGTGAGTATGATAACTCACAGCAAAACGGTGTGACTCATCTCTGATGCGTTGCAGAAGCTTTGTAATATGATGATCCCGCGTTAATCTAACTGTCAAAAAATCATTAGTGTCACTTGACACACCCGGGGCCACAGATTCATTTGAGTGTTGAATTCCGATTTTAACGGATGAGATGCTCGATTCAACATGGGTATTTAAAATCTTATTTAAATCAGATTTAAATCTTATTTTAGAGCGTGTTTTATGAATAACAATCTCCTCCTCGCGTTTGGCTAAGCCTATGACTGGAACACTAATACTGAGTTCATCCAGCGCATCAAGTGCGGCACTGAGTTGCCCTTTGCCGCCATCGATAAGTATCAGATCTGGTTTTGGCCAGTCCGTGTGTCTGCCTGAGAACCGCCGCTGCATGGTTTCGTTCATATGCGCAAAGTCATTGTTACCTGGTATGCGCATCTTAAACTTACGATACTGAGCCTTGTCAGCTAGACCATTGGTAGCTACTACCATACTAGCAACGTTGTTGGTTCCGGACATATGACTGATATCATAACCTTCGATACGTTTTGGGATAGCAGGTAAACCTAATAGATCTTGCAATCCAGATAACGCCTCATCTTTGGAGACATCCATGAACTCCCTGTCGGAGAATATAATCTGCCTTTGTAAACTCCTCAGATCATTAATTTGATCACGCAGCTGCGCTGCCTCCTCAAACAATCCACCTTTAGCTGCTGACTTCATCTCAGACTCTAGTTGTGCTATCAGTTGTTTTCGCCCACCTTTTACATACAGCATCAGCTTGCGAAGCTGTTTTTTGTAGTCTTGCTCTGACACTTTTGCCTCCTCTACCCCTGGACAGAGACCAATATGATACTGCAAGCAGACTCGCGCAGGCAACGTTGTGTGTGTTGAATATGGAAATACTTTTCGTAAATACTTCATAGCTTTTTTAATGGCCCAGCCGTTATAGTATGGGCCAAAGTACTCTGCACCATCATCAAGTGGTCCGCGAGTAAAGCTGACTGCAGGGTATGTCTCCTTCATCGGAATTCTGATAAAAAGCTGACTCTTATCATCACGCAGTAGAATATTATAACGCGGCTTATACCGCTTAATCATCTCGCTCTCTAAAAATAAAGCGTCGAGCTCGGTCTCCACGGTAATCCAATCGACATCGACAATCTCTGATACGAGAGCGTCAGTCTTAGGATCAGGAGTTCGTGACTTTTGAAAGTACTGCTTAACTCTATTTTTTAGGACTGCCGCTTTACCAACATAAATCACCTCTCCGGAACTTGACTTATGAAAATACACCCCGGGATCTCGTGGTAGCTCTTTTAGTTTTGTTGCGAGTGCTTTGTTCACACTTATATGGTATCAGAGAAATGATTATAATTTTTGAGCACTCAAAATACACACTACGACACGTGTCTTTAAGTGACGATCGTAACATTAGAATATTAGTACTTCACCGTCAGGAAGAGCTTTGTACTTAATGTGATGCCTCTTGCAGTACTCGATAATCGCACCAATACGCCGACTCTCGGGGTGATCAGAATTCCAGTGTGGCATAAATGCAAAGTCAACTAAGCCTAGACCCTCGATAATAACTTCTGTCTGACCTGGGTATGGAATTTGTGACACATCATCAACTGCTTTATACGGCTCTAAACTAGGTGCTAAAACACACCCTGCTGCACTATAGCCAGCGTATAAAAAATCTGAGTTATCTACCTGATCAAGTATAATCTGGTCTAATCCGCTCAGTTTCATGGCTTGACGTAGAACAAAGACATTCCCACCAAGAACAAAAACTGACTTCATTGCTTCAATTATTTTGCGTAACTCATCCTTTTTACCAAAGTACGATTTAAGATCGATAACCTCTGGCTCAAACCCAAGTTCTGAAAGTCTAAGAACTTTATTCTGAAGGCTATGCTTAGTCTGCTGACTATTCATATCTCTAAAATCGAGTGCGTTCGGGATAATGGCAATTTTATTTGTCGGTGCTAACTTAGCGAGCAGGTCTTTATCTTTGCCAAATTTGAATGAGGAGAGATAGAACTTCATTTTCATAATACCAGAATCGGCTACTACACAAGCTCAGCGGTAACGACCATGCGGTTATCGTAGCCGTTTGACTGCCACTTACCTGCGCACGTGATGATCTCTAGACGTGAGGTGTCACTCTTTTTGAATATGTCCGCCATAGGTACTTCAGTCTTGTGATATTCAGCCTTTTTTGTGACCCGATACGTGAAAACTTGGTTTTTGCCGTTTTTCACCGTTATAAGATCACCATCTTGTAGCTTTGATAGGTTATCAAACACACCACCATTACCACCCGTGTAGTGACCAACCAAAACGGCAGGTCCAGCCTGCCCTGGTGTTGAACCCTTGTTATACCAACCAACAGTTGTATAGGCTCGAGGTACGGCAATCAAGCCGCCAGGTGTTGTTCCGAGGCCATCGACACGCGCATTAACACCGATACTACTAGCTATTAATCGAACAGGATCACTTGGGTTTGCGTGTACAACCGTATCATTTGCCGCCACTACTGGTGCACCTGATGGAGTGTTGTTCACTGGTGCTTCAACCTCAATGACAGGAGATCCAATTGGCTGGGCAACAACTGGCTGTGCATCGCGACTGGTAAATGCAAATATACCGACAGCTAACATACCGCACGTGAGTGCGCTTGCAACAATAGTACGTACATGAGCAGCTGATGCTGAAGTTTTATTTTTAGTAATATGATCAGTAAGGGGTCGGCTGTTATAGAGTGCGTCAAGATTAGCAGCGATCTGCTGAGATGAGTCTGCTTCGATCAGATGCTGTGTTGTCTCGGTGAGTTGTGGCTGAATCGGGGTGTCAATAGCTTGCGGTGAAGCTGAAACACGTTGATTATGGCTATATACGAGTGAGTCCAGGTATGTTTTACGTGTCTGTGTGCTTTTTGCTGGTGTAACACGTGTTTGTGGCGCGACTGCTTCACGGTAACTAAACGTTTGCGGCTCTGATTGCAGTGTTTGTGTTGAAGTAACGGGCACCGCCACGACTGTAGGTTGTTGAACTGGAACGTACGGTTGTTGCACCTGCTGTGCAACTTGTTGCGCTGGAATCGTAGCCTGGAGTTGAGTTTCAGTATCAGTGTTTATTCCGGCACGACGTTTAGCATAGGTATCAAGGTAAGCCTTGCGATGTGCACTTAGATCGCGTCGTGATACTGTAGCTTGTCGTAGTGTGGTAGTTTGTGTGATGTCCATTTTGTTTTTTGCTTTTTAGTTTTCTTATTTTTTGGGAGGTTTGGTTACTCGATTTTATCTATGCTGTCGCCAGCGACTATAACTAAATACCGTCGCCATCGTCCCACTGACAGCCGCCACTATACCGGCCAACGGCTTGGAACTCGTAGGTTCATCTCCTGCATCCGGCACCTTAGGAATAAAGTTAATTGTGACAAAACAGTTAGCCGTTTGGCCCTGTGAGCTCCGCCGTAAATAGGTGTACCGTTCTTGATCTGCAGTATTACTGTTTGGCGTGTACGTAATTTTTGTGCCCGAGAACACAGAGGTGCCACGCTGAGGTGCAGTTATCAGTTGATTCACACAGAGATCCGGCACATCAAAGATACAGGGGCTACCTACCTCAGTAGTACACTCTACTGAAACATCCTCAATTGGTGGGAACGGGTTATTTGCCAGGTAACAACTACCACCATCGGTGCTATTAGTTGCTGTGCCATTCAGTATTAGTTCTGCCACAGGTGCGGCTGTATTGTATTCAGTGATTTTATAAACCTTACCAGTATCAGTATTGGAGACATATATATCACCGTTGTTATTGCTCCAGCCCGCACCGTACTTACCCGTGCTGGCCAGGCCACTAACTGCTGCACTGTTGACTGTTCCAGTTGTTAGACTAACTCGCTGAAGAACACCGTCAAAATTAATACCGTACAGACTATTGCTATGATACATAAAATCACGAACTGTGCCTGGATCTGCCGACAGAGTCTCCGAGGTACTTGTGCCCGCTGACACATCAATTTTATACATGGTTGTGCCGCCAGTTATGGGATACGCCCATAGGTTACCTGATTCATCAAAATCTCCAGCGAGAGATAAGAGGCCGCTTGGTAAACCTGTAGGTGTACCAAGGTTTGTAACAGTGCCCGCATCGTCAATTGAAACCAATTCCGCATCGTCTGCGACATCATCGACTATTAGGGCATACAACAGGTTGTCTTCGGTGTTATACCCAAGCGCATTATATGTCTCGAACGGTTGCGTTGGACCGATTGGGTCATATGTACCATCAGATATATTGAGTGTATGGAGCCGCTCATCAATCAATTGGTAAAATGTTGATGAACAAGTGAACGGAGCAGCCTGTGCAACAGGCATTCGCATTGCAGTGACTAGCAATAAAGCGGTGATACCGAAAGCTACAATGACAGCATTAGTGTAGACAAAATCTTTAATAGTACGAGTAAAAAGTGGCGGTTTCATTTTGTTTTTCTATGAACGTTTTTATGTTAATACATTTGATTGTATAACTGTAGTAAGTTTACATAAGCTTTATTCTATTGTCAACGACAAGACAGCCAGTATGTACAATTTATATATTTTCCGTGGCTAAGCTACTGTTACGGCCTGGTGCTGCTTACAGTAGGTTTTACTGTCGCATTTCTTGCAGACAAGTGTCAGTTGATTGCAGGATTTATCAGCACAGTTAATGAACCGACTAGTGCGGCCATCACAGTGTACACACAGAGCGATATCCTCGGACTTTGACGAGAATCGATGGTTCATTCGTCCGTCAAAAATATAGAGCGACCCCTCCCAATACCCGTCATCACCAAACCGCTCGCCATATTTTACGATGCCACCATCAATTTGATACACCTCTTTAAATCCCCTGTTCTTCATTAAAACTGAGAGAATCTCGCACCGGATACCACCAGTGCAGTATGTTACGATTGGCCGACTCTTAATTGCATTATATTTTGGATCGTCAAGCTCTTTGAGAAAATCAGGCGTTGTTTGTACATTAGGGATAACTGCATCTTTAAATCTGCCGACTTGGGCCTCGTGAGTGTTGCGTCCATCAAAAAATACAACCTCGTCTCCGCGCCTGTCTAGTAATTCATGGAGCTTCTCGGGACTCAAGTGAACCCCGCCGTTCTCAACCCCCTTCTCGCTAACTATCAGCTCATCAGATGCTTTAAATGCCACCAGCTCATCTTTTACCTTAACTGATAGTTTTGGAAATTCTTCACCAGTACCATCAGACCACTTGTACATAATATTTTTGAACATGACAGAGCGATTCATCTCACGTTTATACTCACGCAAATTTTCAATATCACCACCAAGTGTGCCGTTGATACCTTGCGGAGAAACAATGATACGCCCTTTTAAGTTTAGTCGACCACAAAGCTCACGCTGCCAGCGCATCGTGATATTTGTGTCTGAAACTGGCACAAACTTATAGTATAGAATCACCTTTTGCATATCTGTTAATTATACTATATAGTAAGCATAACGTTCAATTAAAACAAAAGAGCTGGAATGAAGAAGAGAGACAAAGAGAATATATTATATGCTCGAGAGACATTTGCATTTTATCTCTCACATGTAAAACAGTACAGGCGTGCGTATATTTACATCGTATTCGCACTGGTAGTTTCTTCGCTCATGTTTAACACACTATTGCCTTTCTTTTTAAGTCGGGCAATTGGATCTCTCTCGGGCTTTGATAACGCGACAAAAGCAATGCTTGTCTATGCCTTATTTGCAGTTTTTTTTGGATATATACTTAACATCACTGGCTTCAAAAGCTTAGTTAAACATGAGGCGAACGTTAATCGAGATATCGCAAACGATATTGCCTCAAAAATTATTAATAAAGATTATAGTTTCTTCTCCAATCAAAAAGTCGGTTCATTGACATCAAAATTTAATGATCTTCTGGGTGGGTTTTTGCAATTGCAGGATCTCATAATTTTAAAGTCTTTTGGTACTATGTTACCTCTTATAATTGGGGCCGGATTAGTCGCTACGCAATCACCTAGTCTAGCTTTAATTTTAGTTTTACTTTTAATTGTTATACTCATACAAATTAGGATTGGACTACAGATCAGAAAACCGTATCGAAAAGAACGCAAAGAGATGCGTGCAATTATAACCGGTGAAGTTGCCGACAGCATCACAAATAGCCTAGTTGTAAAAACATTCTCGAACGAGAAGTCAGAAATATCACATCTCAGAACACGCACTGAACGACTACGTCACCTATACACCAAAGATATAGGTATTGTTGCGTGGGAGGGATCCTTTAGGTTACTGATCAGTTCACTGGTACAAGTGATAGCTATTGTTATTGCAATTTGGCAAGTCCAAAATGGAGTAATCGATGTTGGAGCTGCTATTTTTGCACTGGCTTATTTGCAGCGCGTGTCAGCACAGTTGTTCCAACTTGGTGAAATCGTAAACGGATACGAACAGATCTTTCTTAACGCGGCTCCGATGACACAAATTTTGCTTCAACAAAACGATATTAATGACGTAAACTTGGCAAAAAGTCTTATTGTGGATGATGCTCAGATATCCTTTAACCATGTCAGCTATGCGTACTCCGACGCTAAAAATGAACAAGATACCGCCGTTGAACAGTTTGATATCACCTTTGAAGGAGGTAAAAAGTACGGCGTAGTTGGGCACTCGGGTTCTGGCAAAACCACCCTGACCCGCTTACTTCTACGCTTTGATGATGTATCACGAGGGTCTATTGAGATTGACAATCAAGATATCAGGATGATAACCCAGGCGTCGCTGAGAGACGCTATCGCATATGTACCGCAGGAGCCGATGCTGTTCCATAGAACACTAGCCGAGAACATAGGATATGCAGACCCAAAGGCCTCAAAAGGTGATATCAAAAAAGCCGCCACGATGGCACACGCCCACGAGTTTATAAAAGATCTACCCAAGGGCTATGACACAGTCGTAGGAGAACGTGGTGTTAAGTTGTCTGGCGGACAGCGACAACGCGTTGCAATTGCACGCGCGATACTCAAAGATGCACCTATTTTAGTACTCGACGAGGCTACTTCAGCACTAGACTCACAAAGCGAAAAACTGATTCAAGATGCATTAGAGAAGCTAATGAAGGGTCGGACTACGATTGTTATAGCGCACCGATTATCAACTATCCAAAAAATGGACGAGATTATTGTGCTCGATCACGGTAAAGTCATTGAGCGTGGATCTCACAGCCAACTCACCAAACAAAAAGGTGTCTACAGCACATTATGGAACCATCAATCAGGTGGATTTATAGAAGATTAAATATACCAAACTTAGTGTTAGATTAGCGGTGTTCATGTTTTGTGAGCCAGCTACACACATATTTGAATTATGGTAAAACTGTTTGTATAATTAGAGCTATTACGATCCAAGGATCCTCTATTCGCAAACGTTTGGACGGCCAAACCAATAGCGCACAGTTATCTACACGAATCACTTTATAGTAAAAAAGGAGTGCTCTATGGATGTATATCGCCTACTGCCAGACGATCGGCGATGGATCGAGGAACGCATTACTCAGTTAGGCGGCGAGATTAAAGATCTTGGACCTGAATTTAAAGAAGTCTTGGATCAATCATCTGAAACCTGGCACGACAATGCACCCTTTGATGCCGTCAGGGATAAGCAGTCTCTACTCTACGCTGAGTACTCACACCTTAAATACATCTTGCTAAACTGCGAGAACATTAAAGTTGCACCGGGTAACTCAATACGTCCCGGATGTTATGTGTCATTATTACAAAAAGACACAGTCCGCCGGTACTACATATCAGGTGACTGGTCTCGTATGACTGGAGGACGTGACGAGACAGGTGCAAGTGTAACAACCTGTCGATCGCCACTTGCACAGAATCTACTTGGCAAGAGCAAGGGACGGGTAACAGAGTTTGGGACTATTCAAAGCGTATCGTACCGAGAAAGCTAGGATTTATCGTTATTATCCGCCTCTTTTGCTGGCTCTGACCCACCCTCGCTACTACCTTGGTCTGAATCTCCACCGTTCTCGGCATCAACGACGTCTGCTTCTGACTCACCCTCTGCAAGTTCAACGCCTTCGTCAACTTCAACAACCTCGGGATCTTTCACGAGCGCGATTGGCTGGGAAAGAAACTCTTCTTTCTTCTCTTCATCATCTGCGTTTGCTAGCAACTCAACAAGCTCAACACCTTTTGGAAGTTTAATGTCGCCGATTGTTAAGCGATCATCAATTTCTACTAGTGGTGCACCTGAAACTTCAAGCGCCTCGGGGAGATCTTTTGGTAGTGCTCGTATCGCAATTGACTCAAGAGTGTTGAGTAGTACAAGTCGGTTATCTTCTGCTGGAATCTCTCCAACAATGTGAATCGGTACGTCCGCATCAACAACTTCGTCGGCCTTTAATGCCTGAAACACAACGTGCTGCACCTCATTACGAAGTGGTACAAACTCAATCTCTTTGATAAGTGCGAGCTTTTTGGCGCTACCGACCGACAAGTCAATCGCCTGACTTCTACCAACTGCACGATATGCCTTAAGTATAGCTGGACCATCTATCAATATTGAGATTGATTCTTTACCGTGCTCTTGCACAACTGCAGGTACTTTACCTTCATCTCGTAACTGAGCGACGGCGTTTTTACCTAATGCATCTCTTTTTTCGGCTTGTAACTGGACGTCCTGACTCATGTGTATATAACTCCTAGATATTTGTTCGTACATACTATTATAACAGATATGAGACATATCTTGAAATGTTGCTATACTATAACAATGCTACATAGACGAAAACAAAACAAGATAACGCTCGAGAGTATCAAACAAAGTAAGCCGATACTATCACTCGCCTATGTCATCGCCCCGCTCAGAAGACTAATTAGATCACTCTATAACTGGACTATGAAGTGGTCTGTTTCTAAGCACGCAGAGCCCGCTCTAGCAGGGTTGAGCTTTGCAGAAGCAAGTTTCTTCCCGCTGCCAGTAGATCCACTACTGATGGCAATGATATTTGCTACACCTAAAAAGTGGGTACGATATACGAGTGTTGCCGTCGTATCATCTGTAATCGGAGCTGCCTTTGGGTACTTTATCGGTGCTGTTTTGTTTGATAGTTTTGGAAGTACAATCCTAAGCGCGCTGCATATTCAAGACAGCTTTATTACAGTACGTGGCTTATATCAACAGCATTCGTTTTTGATCTTGATTGTAGCCGCGTTCACCCCGTTACCCTTTAAGGTATTCACCATCGCCGGAGGTGCATTTGGAGTTAACTTCGCCGGCTTTATGATAGCCTCACTCGTCGGACGTACACTGCGATTTGGTACCGTCGGCTTACTGGCACACTTTTTAGGAAAACGGTATAAAGATCAGATAGAGAAGTATGTCGATGTAGCCTCGTTAGCCGTACTTGGTGTTATAGTGCTAGTCTATACGCTGTATCGCCTTTTCAGCGCCCAGTAGGTGGCTACAGCATTTTCTTGAGATACTGGCCAGTGTAGGATTTTGCTACCTTAGCAATTTGCTCTGGAGTACCTGTCGCCAGGACGTGGCCACCGTTTTCACCGCCTTCTGGACCCATATCGATAACGTGGTCGGCTGATTTAATCACGTCGAGATTATGCTCAATAATCACCATTGAGTTCCCTGTTTCCACTAAAGCGTTGAGTACACCGAGTAGCTTTTTAACGTCAGCAGCGTGAAGCCCTGTTGTTGGTTCGTCGAGGATGTACAAAGTTCTACCAGTCGATCGTCGTGACAGTTCAGCTGCTAGCTTAATACGCTGCGCCTCACCACCTGACAATGTCGTTGCTGGTTGGCCAAGCTGGACATAACCAAGTCCCACCTCTGCTAGAGTTTTAAGTTTACGAGCAATCACAGGAACGTTCTCAAAAAACTCTACTGCCTGCTCGATAGTCATACCTAAAATATCAGCGATAGTTTTGTTTTTGTAGGTGATCTCAAGCGCTTCCCGGTTGTAGCGCTTACCCTTGCACACCTCACAAGTTACGTAGACATTTGGTAAAAAGTGCATCTCTATTTTTATAATGCCGTCACCCTGACAGTTTTCACATCGCCCACCTTTAACGTTAAAGCTGAAACGCCCGGCCTTGTAGCCCCGAATATTCGACTCAGGCGTGTTAGCAAATAAGTCACGAATCGGGGTGAATACACCAGTGTATGTTGCAGGGTTTGACCGAGGAGTTCGGCCAATTGGAGATTGATCAATAATTATAGCTTTATCGAGATGCTCAATACCTCTGATCTCTTTATGTTTGCCCGGTACAAGATGTGCACGATGTAGTCGCGCCTGTAGCTCTTTGGCCAAAATGTCATTTATGAGACTGGATTTACCAGATCCGGATACGCCACTAACAACAATCATCTTACCGAGTGGCAACGATACATCGATCTTTTTAAGATTGTTCTCCTGAGCACCGAGCACTTGCAACTCTTTACCGTTACCCTTACGACGCTTTTTTGGTACAGAGATAGCCTCGGTGCCACTGAGATACTTACCGGTGATACTCTTCGTATTTTTTGCCACCTGGTCGGGCGTTCCCGCCGCCACAATCTCACCACCGTGTACGCCAGCGCCTGGGCCAATATCGATTAACCAGTCCGCGCTTTTGATCGTATCCTCGTCATGTTCCACAACAATCACAGAGTTTCCAAGATCACGAAGATGTTGCAAAGTTTGAATTAACCTATCGTTATCACGTTGATGAAGACCAATTGACGGCTCATCAAGAACATAGAGTACGCCCATTAGTCCTGACCCAATCTGGGTTGCCAAACGAATCCGCTGTGCTTCACCACCAGATAGCGTTGCTGCTGAGCGACTTAGGTTAAGATAATCGAGTCCAACGTTATGCAAAAAGCTCAAACGCTCGGTAATCTCCTTGCAGACTTGGCTAATTATAAACATTTCTTTCTCGCTAAATTTTGTCTTTTTAAAAAGCTCGAGCGCATTTATTACCGATAAGTCTGTAATATCCTTGATTGATGAGCCATGTACGGTCACAGCTAGCACCTCTGGCTTTAAGCGTGCTCCGTTACACACGTGACAGGGTCGCTCTCGCATAAACCGTTCAATGTCTCGACGCATAAAGTCACTCTCGGTCTCTTTGTGTCGACGTTCGAGATTAGGAATCACACCCTCATAAGTCGTATCAAATTCACGCCCCGTTCCAAGTGCTATCGTGTACTTATTTGTGCCGGTGCCATACAGAATAAAATTAAGCTGCTCAGCACTCAACTCTGATGTCGGTACGTGTAGACTAAACTTGTGATGATCTGCTACGGCCTGCATCTTCTTCATGTACCACGCATCAGAATTAACGCGGTTAAAGGGTCGAATCGCGCCCTCGGAGATCGTTAAGTTTCCGTTGGGAATAACCAGCTCAGGATCTACCTCGAGTCGAGAACCCAGCCCAGTACACGTCGGACAGGCACCTTGGGGCGCGTTAAAACTGAATATGCGTGGCTCGAGCTCAGGCAGGGCGAGCTCAGGATGGTCAGGGCACGCATAACGCTGCGAGAGTAGCTGATCCTCTTTACTGTCAGCATCGTGAATGATGACCGACTCTTTACCAATCTCCAATGCCTGCTCAACCGACTGAGTTATTCGGCTCAGATTATCATTATTGTTTGTTAATCGATCGACTACTATCTCAATCGTATGTTTGTACTTTTTATCAAGTTCCGGCCATTCATCAAGACTGTAGATCACGCCGTCGACACGCGCACGTGCAAAACCACTCCGCTGATACTCGCCAGGTATGTGCTCAAACTGGCCTTTTTTAGCACTTACAATCGGTGCCAAGATCATAAGTCGAGCACCGTCAGTCATAGCGAGTACCTCGTCAACGATTGCTTGCGGCGTTAATCTCCGCACCTCGTTACCATCGATCGGACAATGTGGTACACCAATGCGCGCAAACAGTAGTCTGAGATAGTCATAAATCTCTGTAACAGTCGCTACAGTTGAACGGGGGTTGCGACTTGTCGACTTCTGATCAATTGAGATTGCTGGACTGAGTCCATCAATCTGATCAACATCCGGCTTCTCCATCAACCCTAAAAATTGCCGGGCGTAGCTTGAGAGTGACTCTACATATCTACGCTGACCCTCAGCATAGATGGTATCGAATGCCAGCGATGATTTACCAGATCCAGATAGACCAGTAATCACCACGAGTTTTTCTCGTGGAATTTCAACGCTGACATTTTTTAAGTTATGCTCCCGGGCACCAGAAACAGAAATAAACTCCGACATATCAATCCAGTATACAGCAGCAGCTCCCATGAAGATAGCTGCGCGAATAATTAGTAGCACCTGTGTTGTTCGACTATATTTTTATGATATTATGCTACTAAATGTAAGGGGAGCATGTGCCACGACGACCAATTGAAGCTTTTGAGGTTAGTGATGTACTAAGTGAGTTTGGCCTGGGACAACCAACGACGCCTGGAGTTATAGCTGATATTGAGTACCCCTACGATCACTCGCCTCACGCCCATCAAGATATCAGAACAGAACTCGGAAACCAGGCGCTCCCAGTGTTTGAATACAAAGATGAGATCAATAGCGCCCTACGTGATAATCCAGTGATCGTGGTTGTGGCAGAAACTGGTGCAGGAAAAAGCACACAAATACCTCAATTTGCACTCGATGAAGGTTATAAAAAAGTATATATTACCCAGCCAAGGCGAACAGCAGCGCGCAATGTTTTCATGCGCATACGCGAGGAGGTAGCCCAAGTTAGGGGTGACTATGCAGCGGATGATCTAGTCTCGTACCAAACGGCAGGCGAGAAAGAAGGTGGTGACGATGCAAAAATAGTCGTCGTGACCGACGGATTACACCTCGTAAAAGAGCTGAACGATAAGGGCGTCCTCGAGGACGAGGTGCTTATTATAGATGAGGCGCATGAATGGAACTCAAACATCGAAGTGCTCATTGCCTGGACAAAGCAAGCAGTCACTGAAAATCCAAAGCTACGCATAGTGATAATGAGCGCGACAATCGATAGCGCCCATCTCGCTGACTTTTACGGTGAAGACAAAGCCCGTCCACCGATCATCGAGATCAAAAATCGAAATCACACAGTAAAATGTTCTGAAAAACCTGACTCAACGGTAGTAGAAGAAGCAGTTAATATTACAAATATGTTATCGGGTAAAAAATTATCAGAGGACGAACACGCAGGTATCTTAATCTTTGAACCCGGCAAACGTGAGACTCAAGACGCTATGAATGCAATAAGGTCCGCATTGCCTAAAGATGTCGCTAAAAAAGTAAAAATATTCCCGCTGCACGCAAAGTTATCAAAAGAGGAGCAACAGGCCGCACTGGCCCAATACCCGGGCTTTGTAAAAATTGTTGTCTCCACTGATGTAGCGCAAACAAGCCTAACAATACCTGATATAAAATACGTCATAGACTCCGGTTTTCAACGGAGAGTTGAGCTTGATCACGAGGGTACCCCAGGCTTAAAGCGTATACCGACTTCTCAGGCCGACTGCGACCAGAGAGCTGGCCGAACAGGTCGAGTTGGTGATGGATTCTACATTCTGACACGACTCAATGACAGTCTCGATTTCACCCCGTATTACCAACGAGATTTATATCCTGTACCAGAGATAATGCGAACCGATATATCCAGAAACCTGCTAAGACTGCTCGAGCTAGACATCGACATAGGTGAATTTGATATGTATCACCGAGCCTCTGAGGGCGCCATCGAGCTTGCAAAAGACAACTTACAAATTCTTGGCGCCCTCGATGACGACAATCAAATAACAAAAATAGGTCTCGAGATGAATCGTTATCCAGCCTGCGCGTCATCTGGACGTATGTTGGTAGAATCGATGCACTATAATCCAGCTATTCGATCATACGTGGCTGCATTCACTGCAGTCAAAGAGGCGGGCGGACTACAATACTACTCACAAAACTCTGGAAAAAGATGGGAGCCACTCAGCCAAGAAGCCACCTCAGATATGCTATTTCAGCTTGATTTATTTATCGCAGCTCAACACATGAGTCACAGAGAGCTCAAAGATCATGATCTTGACATTGACAACTTTGCGCGAGCACTTGAACAATATCAAAAGATTGCAAAACTGGCTGGCGCTCCGGCGCACGTACTCGAGACTCCAGACGAGTCAGAACGAGAAGACATTCTACGGTGTATTTATACCGGATACACCCCATACATCTATAAGTACGCAGGTAGTGACCAATACGTACACGCATACCGCGACTGGCAGACGCTGAGAGAAGTTAGCAACCGAAGTGCAGTTGCTAGTGGTGGCGCTTTTTTGGTTGGTGATCCGTACCGGATTGAGATTGGTACTGAGGATGTCACTACGAGGCAAAGTCTCGAGAACATTAACTGCCATTAACACCCAGAGGCTTGGAGTATTAGCCACCAAATATACCACCATGGCTCATGAAGCCTACTTTGATAGAGGCGGGAAGTTTATGGAGCGTAGACGACAGCTTTTGTTTGGTGTGGACATCGATGTTGTTGATGAAATCCCTGCTGAGCCTTCGCCGGCTCTACGTGCATCAATTATTGAGTTTGCGATAAAAAACCCAGGTTCTGCACAAAAACAACTAAGAGCAATAAAATCCACGCTTGAAGAACTACAGCGAATTGCTAAAGATCACGTACCGCAACTAACGCAACAACATCTAGAATCTTTAATCCAAGCGGCAGCACCAGTAAACATCACCAGACCCTCAGAAATTGAGGATAATCTTAGAGTATTATTAACAGATCCTAGCAGTACATTAGATATTGATATTTTTGTCTCCCCAGAAAAACGTGCAGAAATCACTGAAAATGCACCACACAAAATTAAACTAGACGACGGCAGTTTTATACATCTCAAATATAAAAATAAACGTCCGCTTGCGAGCCGATACAGTGATGCCGCAATTTTAAAACTTAGTGAACCACCAACACTCGCCGACGGTAGAATAATACTATTCACACGACCACACACAAAGAGAACATACCAGCTACACGAGGTCCAAGAGCTGATAGTACTACATGACTCTGAAGACTAGTAATCCTGTATACTGAGTATGTGAGCAGAAGAGATAAGATGTACAACTGGTGGAAGCAAAAACCGTCCAAGTTCAGAAAACCGCTGGTATTTATACTCGGAATTCTATTAGTTATTATTTCACCGATTGTTGGATCTGTTCCAGGTCCAGGCGGCATTGCGATATTTGTACTGGCGATTGCAATCCTCGGCAGTGAGTTTGACTGGGCACTGACATTTAAATCTTTTGTACTTGATACAATTCCGCATGAAATTAAAAATCGATGGGAGCCTACTCCGCGCTGGCAATTTTGGTTTGATGTCACAAGTCTCCTGCTGCTGTCTTTTGCAGTGTTGTTTGCTTACAATATGTTTTGGTGGCCAACAATATCATTTACCACGACTGGTATATGCTTGGCACTGTTTAACAGAGATCGACTCAAACGTCTTAAGATTTTTATACAGAAAAAGTAGTGACGTCGAAAAAACTACAACAGATTATTGCAAAAATCTATTGTCGATTCATAACGCATACTCGTATGATGTATACAGAACATTAAATTTGAGGCGGGACAATGCGAGGCAAGTTATATTTTTTGGGTTTTATAGTTTTAGTGGTTTCATACACACAAATAATTGATAGCCCCCTTAACTCGCTTGCCGCATTTATTATTGCAGGTGACATACCTGGCACTAAAATTTCTCTGGGTTTTTGGGCAACAATTGGTCTGGCATTCATCATATTATCACTACTTACAAAGTGGTTATCACACATCAAACTTGACATGCTCGAGAACAAAGCCAAGACAATCACTGCTGAAAACCTAGCAAAAGACTTTAAAGAATCCAGCGCTCCTGAAGTAGCAACCAAAAACATCTCCGTGATAGCAGCACCTGATGTACGTGTCTTAGCTAAGACTCAGTAATCGGTAAGATATTTTGCGCCCACAGCTCTAACTCTTGTAGCAAGAATCGACTTGTGTCATCAGTTTTTTGCTCACCGAGCTCGGCTAATTTTTGGCCATACAGCCCAATGGCAATTTGACCCGGTACTCCCCGCGTAATCCTATCTGCTCTGTACGACTCCCAAGACTCACGCTCGTCGCTTGTTAAGCTGTTGCTGAAATTGCGTGCTTTATAACGAGTCAATAGTGCGATGAGGCGCGGGTCAGAAAAATCGAGAGACAGATCAGCCAGCGTGTTTGCGTCAGCTACTCTTACAACGCGCTGTTTTTGCTTGTCACCACCATCAACAAATCCATCGTATAGTTGAAAATCTGGATCAGTATTTGTATCGTATCCTGAACGCCTAGCAGAGCTATACGACTCATACAACTGTCCAATCCGCTCGATAAAACCCACGATACTGCTGAGCTTATTGTAGTTACTAGCAATCTCACTGGTTGTGAGTTGTATATTTTTTTCGGCTTTATCGTCAAGAACTCCAAGCGGCGCAACTGCAGGACAGGCATTGGGTTTAAGTACCTTGACTGGTAAAATCTCTGTTTCTTGATCACGAGTAAACAACGCTTGTGATAATGCCTCGTCATCGAGCTTGGCATACGGCGTTGGATCTACTCGCAAATCATATATCAATACTGAGCCGTGTTCTGCAGAGGCAACCGGAATAACAGCTGTCGTTTTGTTCCAGGTATTACCGTATCTGCCAGACGTATAAAGAAACGGCTTTGGGTCGTCTACGCTCACCAAATCTAATACAGCTTTTTTACCACGCATGCTGAGCAGGTAGTCAAACATCTTCGGCTGGTTCTCTTTAAGTAACTTAGCTACAGCAATCGTAGCGTAGACATCACTCAGCGCATCATGAGCGTTGCTGTGCTCAAGTTTATTGAGCTGCGTCAATAACTCAAGGCGGTTAGACGGTACAAGTGATGCGGTGTCCTCATCACCGTCTTTGGGTGCAACGATGCTCCCGTGCTCTGACATCCCCTTACGCCGTGCAGGTGCAAACGGCCACTCAACTCCCTCGGGGCGCAAAGCTCGAACCATTCGTACAACGTCGAGTAAATCCCAGCGCGAACGTCCATCTTGCCATTGCCACTCGTAGGCGTCGTAAAAATTACGCCATAAAGTGTTTCTCATAAATTCATCGTCAAACCGCACACTATTATAGCCAGTGATGACGGTGTCAGGCTGACAAACTTTATCAAAAAATAACTCGAGAAACTGTGCCTCGGTATAACCCTCCTCTTTGGTTTTTTGTGGTGTGATACCTGTTATAAGAACAGCCTCGGGATCGGGCAACACCTCGTCTGTTAGTTGAACGAGCCAATTATCCGGCTCACCGATTGGATTGAGATCCATATCTGTTCTTTGGCCTGCAAATTGCATGATTCGCTGTGCTCGAGCGTTGATTCCTGATGTTTCAAGATCATAAAAATAAAACGTCATTCCTCTAGTATCGCACAAAGTATGCAAGCATTAAAAATGCCCGACATTACTGATGAGCGTTAATCAGTAATTCAGGTACAGGTGCATCAAATGTAATAGTCATCTCAGCAGCAATAAAGTCTGCTTCAGTTATACCGTATTTATCGGTGTAGACTGGGACAATACTGCCAAATTTTGCATTAAGCCAAGCAAAACCAAGCTTATCAGCTAGATTCTTGACAGCATCTTCAGTTGGAGCTTCGATTTCTATATACGGATTAACCCATGGCCATTGATCAAGCATGATCTCGGTATCCCCAAGCTGCCACAATTCGCGTTTTGATTCTTCTTCGGCCTTAGTCTCAAGTCCAAGTGAAAGTACAAAAGCTTTAGCAGCCTCGTAACTGGTTACTTTAACTGGCTGTTCAAACGTTTGACCAAGCTCATCACTGGCAACTTTTTTGAGCATCATCTCGATCGTACCATCTAACTCCTCGCGCACGCGCACCCATGCCCCATCCTTCTTCAGTCGACGATCAGGATAGTCAAACACCATCCGTCGCACCATCCGCATCGGCACCAAGCACTCGGCACCAAGCTCTTTTAATTTAGCTCGGATCTCATCATGATCAACATTCAAAAACTTCGCTTCAATCTCTTGCTCCATACCAACAAGTATACAGTAGAGATTTTCGCTTTTCGTCCTTTTGGACTCATCAGTATAAGTTCACACTTATAGAAGCGGCGATGACATGTAGACAGTATTTTGAGTGAAGGTGAGTGGCAAGAGAGCCAAACGCCCGGGTAAACCCAAACTACTCTCTGCATGTCACCACCAGGTGGATCAACCGTCGATGTACGAGCTGCCGCTTGCCATCACGCCCTGCTCCTTGGTCATCTCATGCTGGCACAATGCCACGATCCACTTCAGGACCTGCCACGAGATGGCCTCATCGAATACGGCTTGGACACCGCTGAAGGCGACGACGAGTCCGTTCTCGACAGCACTGCCGCCCCACTTGGTCCAGCCAGGCTGGTAGAGGTGCGGCGCGGACTGCTGGACCACGCGACTCGGCAGACCGGTCTCCCAGCTCACCTTGGCCTTGGCTTCGGCAATCCCAGTGAACTTGGCGGCGTCGGGGTGACCGAGGTTGATCAAGCTAACGAAATACAGCTCTCCCGTCTTGGGGTGGAGTACCACAATGGTACCTGCCAACTTGTTGACGACGCCAGCCTGTGCGGCTCGTCTGACACTTGGCAAGGCCAAGTCCCAGGCTGTCTGGCAGATCTCTTTATTGATTCCTGTGAAAGTCATAATGACTCTTTTCTGGTACTCAAACTGCCTTAGCAGCGAGACAATACCTTTACTAGAGATAAAGCATATAGTCTCACTGCCGAGGCTTGTGTCTACATGTCAAATTACTGATCAGCTGGAGCTTGTCAGCTCAAACAGCGATCATAATAGATATTATAGCATACAATATGCAATTTTGTCAATGTTTAGTCGTCTTGTTCGGTCAAGTGCATGGTGTGGGGGTAACGGCCATATTTGATCTCGCTGTTTTGCTTAGCGCCTTTTCTAACTAGTTCGTGACTAATACCCATCTTTTTCATAATATCTCGGAGCCGCTGACGACCATGATAATCCTCAAAGTCTGTTCTGCGCGCAAACTTCTCGATCTTATGCCCTGTAACGTGAAAAATACCATCTTTGGTTTTTACCACTTTCCAAGCTAATTCTGGTGTATCAAGAGTGTAAACAGGGTTCTGTGAGCCCGTTTCAGCCTCCACGGCGTCTTCTTCTGCTTTATTGACATCTACTGCTGATCTCAGCTCTCGGAGCAACTCAGTGAGTCCTGTGTGTGCCTGCGACGAAATCGCAAAAAGTGGTGTCTTATTAGGTACGACCGTCTGTATCTGACTCAAAATGTCTGCCACCATCTCATCATCCAGACCTTCCACCTTAGTAATAGCGACTATCTCTGGACGTTTTGATAGTTCACGACCGTACGACTCTAGCTCAGCTCGAATAGTCTTATAGTCTGCGGCAACGTCATTACTGTACGCGTCAATTAGGTGCAGGAGTACACCAGTACGTTCCACATGACGCAAAAATTCAACACCTAACCCCTTGCCGTCGGCAGCGCCCTCTATGATGCCAGGAATATCTGCTATAAGCAGTGAAGTGTTGTCGATATCTGCTACGCCAAGATGTGGTGTCAACGTGGTAAATGCATAATCTGCAATCTCAGGTTTTGCATTTGTAACAACTGATACAAAGGTTGATTTACCTGCATTTGGTAATCCAAGCAAACCTACATCCGCAATCAACTTTAACTCAAGCCGTAGTTCAAATTCATCACCAGGTTCACCCTTCTCTGCTACTCTTGGGGTTTGTCGTGTCGAACTCGTAAAGTGGGCGTTACCAAAACCACCGTCACCACCCCTGGCAACCGTTATTTTTTGTTCATCCTCTACAAGATCAATTAACTGCTCATCGCCGTTATAGACACTCGTACCGACAGGCACCTTAACCTCTAGATCATCGCCTCGTTTACCGTGACGGTTTCGCTTTGCGCCTGGTCGACCAGGCTTCGCCTTCAACTCGGGCTGGTATCTAAAGTCAACCAATGTGTTAGCGTTACGATCTGCGATAAAGATAATATCACCACCCTTACCGCCATCACCGCCATCAGGACCACCTTTATCGACGTAAATCTCATGCCGAAAACTGACGGCACCATTGCCGCCTCTTCCGGCATACGCACGAACTGTAGCTTTATCAACAAACATATTACTTCAATTATAGATGAAAAATAGAAATTATGACAGTTTACAGAAAATTACTCAAGAACACACCGATTCCGGAGGATAGTGTTCTAGTCGTGTTTCTGTGACTGCTCACTAGTGGATGTAGTTAAACTGACCCGTTGAACCTGCAGGGATTGTTCGACCCGAGATACGGTTCCAACCTGTGTAGTTCATTTCGCTTACCGTGATACTACCATCGGCATTTACAGACTCTACGTATCCAGCGTGGCCGTAACCACCCCCACCGTCACTTGTCTGAAATATATCACCAGCTCGTGGATTTTTATCCACTGCAAAGCCTGATGCTCGTGCGCGTGACGCCCAAGTTGTCGCGTTACCCCAGTTACTTCCAACCGGTAAACCAGCGGCGACACGTTTTGCATAGGCGTAATATGTACAGTAACCATATGCATAACGATTACCCCCGTTAATGAGTGGAGTGTTACCCAACGAGAACCCGACACTACCGCTCGTAGAGCTTGATGTGCTCCGAGATCGTGCAGGAGTAGGGGCAGGTTTAACGCCATTTGGAACAATAATCTTAGTGCCAGCTGGTAATCCCTTTACCTCAACATCATTAAAGGCAGAAACATCCTCTTCGCTTGTCTTAAATGTACCAGCAATCGATGCCGGAGTGTCACCATCTGCGACAGTGTACGTTAAACCAGTGACAGGTAATATTTTTAGGTCAGTACCAGCTGCAAGGTCGCTCGCATTGGCACTTAAATTGTTCTCCCATCGAATGGTGTCGGCACTAATGCCGTATTGGTCAGCAAGCGAATCAACTGTAGCACCGGCGACAGTTTTTATAGTGACGATATCGTCAACTGTTTTACCGGATTGTGCAATGAGCTGAGGTTTTTCGACAACAGCACCGAGGGAATTCTCGGTTTTAGTAGCAGTATTAACTTGAGCTTCAAGGGTGTCTGCATGGTTGGAGACGTTTGGTGATATTAACAAATCTGCTTCTTGTGCCACAGCAGCCGCAACTTCAGCAGCAACAACTTCATCCACCGGTTGTGACTGAGGTGCTTCTACTGGATTTTGAAGTCTAGCCTGTGGTGCAACATATTGAGGTTCACTCAATACACGCCCAGCAAGCTGTGAGCCAACTATACCTAAAATTAGGAATGAAGCTGCACTTAACTTCACGTACCGACTAGCTTTAGCGGCGCGGGCTATCTGCTTTGCAGTTCTTGTTTGGGATACAGCGCGGGGCTGTGTGCTCGATTGAGCGTCTGATGATGTAAAAAACTTGTTACTAATACCAACTCCCTTGTTTACATTTGCAAACTAACATCATGTAATTTAGTCTTGCTCCGTGGCTGCCTCGGCTGCATTGGAAGGAGATATTTCGACCGTCTTAGTTACTTTATATTGTGCTATTTGGGTTCTATCTCGTGCGACTATTCTATGATGATCAACGCTTATTTTCTTGTCAGTATCTTTACCGTTACTTGACAGAGAAACCTAAGTGTTGATAAGTATTATTTTACCAAGATTATGACTCACTGTCAATAGGCTTATGCACTATTTTAACAGGGGTCAACCACATCCTTTTATACAATACTTGGCAATATTAGCTTCATGTTGCTCTAAAGTAGTCGCAAAATACGTGGTTCCATCATCTCCAGCAACAAAATAATTGTAAGATGTATTGCTGGGATTTGCCACGGCCTCAAGTGCTGCAAGATTAAAATTGGCGATGGCAGTAGGCGGTAAACCGACAAACTTGCGCGTGTTGTACGGTGAGTTAGAGCTTGGGTTATCAGGTGTGCCAAACTGTGCTGCCGCATATTTGTATGTCACATCCGAGCCCAACATCACACCCTCGTTGTACCGCTTGATGAACACCTGGGCTACAGTTGGCATGACCTCAGGATCTGACACCTCCTCCTGTACGATTGAAGCGAGGATTACTGCCTGCTGTATCGTCAAACCTTGCACAGCTAACCCATTGCGCGTTTTATCGGTGATCTTAGCATCAAAGGTATCTAAAATAGTTCTAATGAAGCCCTCGGCCGTTGTTTGAGGATCGACTCTGTAGGTGTCGGGGTACAAATACCCCTCAAGCGAGTCACCCTTAGGATAGTTCTTAAGCAGTGGGTGATCACGCACCGCCACAAGCCCACTAGTAATCTCGGATTCACTAAAGCCAGCATTTTGTAGCTGGGCAATAATCTGATCTAAACGGAGCCCTGGCGAGACAAGCACATCTGTTGTCGTCACATCGCCACCGGCGATAGTACGTGCAATCTGAGGCACAGATTGTGCACTCGACAAGCGGTAGCTACCAGCCTGCAGCCCATTAACCCCGTTGATCCGAACGTACAATGAAAACACTCGTGCATTTTTAATGATTCCTTCATTTTGCAACTTTGTCGCAATGTTACTTGTTGTATCACCAGTCTGCACCTTTATGACGCTATATACATCATCGGATGTTTTTGCACGTAGACCAGTGAAATACCATCCCAGCACAGTGAGTACTACGACTAACAGCGTAGAGGCGATGGCCAGTAGAACTAATTTGATATTAAATCGTCGTTTGCGTGGCGGTTTAGACGGATGCTGAGGCTTCGCTACTGCTTCTGTGTGCTGTACCGTTTGCCGATCAGCACCAAAACGAGCTGAATTCACGTAGTCATTGAGAATATACGTTGCTGCCAGTGCGTCGATATCCTCTTTTTTATATGGTTTACCTCTACTCTTAAGCTCTTCTTCGGCCTTAACAGATGTTAGAGACTCATCTTGCCAGATAATCTTGACCGTATCTGGTATCTTTAAAAGCTCTACAATTTGCTCAACTCGTCGTGTCTGATGGGTCGCCTCACCCTGCTGATTCCTGGGATAGCCCACAACTACTGTTACTACCTGCAGCTCACGTAAAATCTGAGCGAAAGTAGTCTTAACATCAGCGGTAGCACTCAGTGTTCTGAGCGGTGCAGGAAACGGTGTTTGTGCGTCTGCTGTAGATACACCAATCCGGGCATCACCAATATCAAGACCGAGAATAGTTGCACTCATACTCTAGCCACTGACAGATCTGTCAACTTCAATTGTAATTGTAATTCGTGATGGATTAGGAAGCGTGTTCGACCAGAACGGACTGAGATTAATGTCAACACTTTTCACGCCAGGTAACGAGGAGATAGTAGAGCGCGCCTCCCCCACTTTATTGCCTGCCAGTTGCTGTGATAACTCCTCGGTATCAAACTGAGGACCATACTGTGCAACTGTTGTCACCGTGTAGACAGCGTTACTGGCACTGCCTGACTTCTTCTCGAGTTTGAGATTTTTATATCCGTTATCGTAAACATTTTGCTGATCAGGATCAGTCATCTGAGAGACGACGTACACATTCATAGCATCACTCAGATCATCGTTTTTGAATCCCAACATTGAGTAGGCTGCTTCAGCAGTCAGTGTACCCTCGTTAGCCTCTTGATCAGCAGCTGGTTGGCTCGAGATATTTGCGAGATTCACCTCAAATGTGTCGTCGAGAACTCTAACGCCTTTATCAAATTGCTTTGCGAGCTCATCTTTCACACTCGAGCTATCCTGTTGCTTTAAAGCCTCGGTCGCCTTGTCGACATCACCCTGAGTTACAATTGTAACCATTCGAGATGTACCACCCGACATGGCTGAGCCTCTGCCACTGATGTTTTTGTTGCCCGACACACTGTAGATTCTCGAGCTAAGATTATATTTATCACCGTTCTCTTTTGCTGTCACAGTAGTTTTACCACTAAAGCTACAGCCACCTCCTCCGGCAGGACTTGATAAAGAGGTGCTTGATTGAGTAATGAAAGTTAAACCATTCGCACTCACTCCCGTACCGGCTGGGACAGTTGTTGGAAATGAGTTAACATCGGAACATTTAATAGAAAGTGTCATGTCACCCGATGCCTTTGTCCCTAGATCCTTCTGACCAGTTGCGGTAAAGCTCTGGGTTAGTGTCTTCTTTTGCTCTTGCGGTATAGCCCGTATCTGAGCTGTATCGGGGTTCGATCGCGTCAGTGCGGCATCAATCGTTGCATCAAATTGGACATCCACCGGCGTCGTCTCTGCCCTCACCACCACTTTGGCTGTTGAACGTCCGAACACAAACAGCAGCACAATAATGAGTAGAAGCGCAATACCACCACCAATTAACAACTTTTTGCGAAACGAAGTAAAGTTAGGAACCTTTGATTTTTTGTCAGCTTTGTCCTTTGATTTCTTTGGCTTATTAGAGGCAGAATCTTTAAGTGGAACTGAGCCCGTACCATCCTCAGACTCAAGCTCTGTCAGCTCATCATCGGACAACTCAAGATCTCCCTCGTCGGTAGAGGCTGCCACTGCGGCGGCTGCAGCAGCCGTAGCTACTGTATCAGTAACCTCAACGTCATCATCTGGCAATTCTTCAATCTCCTCGGTGGATGGAACCGTCGGCTTTGACTGCAGGTTTTTAGCGACATAAATACCAATACCACCGCTCAGCGCCTGCAGTGCGTGATTGTTTGTGACAATCACTGGCCGCTTGTCGACCGAGTCAGCTGCACGCTTAAGTAACTTGAGATTAACGATACTCTGCAAAACCGCATTACCCTTTGGCGGCACCATTGCAACTATTTTTTCAGGACTTGATTTAAGTCTCTCTATGATGGAGGTTATGTCGTCTTCGATATCGATGTAGATTACGTCTTTTCTCATGCAGGGTGCACCTATACGCTCAGAATCTTATTGAACTTTTCTTTAAGCTTATTTGTTTTGCCATCGCTACCTATTATCGTATCATATCCCACCCTCAACAGGCCGAGCGCAGTAATCAGGGTATGATCAGTCACTC
>Ga0115567_10000571_pt1 | contig 35932 bp, 28 predicted proteins | sample COGITO_mtgs_1204_2_FD_88679 | JGI IMG/M metagenome (GOLD analysis project Ga0115567, IMG submission 88679) | Pelagic marine microbial communities from North Sea - COGITO_mtgs_120412 | ecosystem: Environmental > Aquatic > Marine > Epipelagic | place: Germany:Helgoland, sampling site Kabeltonne...
ATAACGAATTAGAATCTTTGTCAAAATCTGGATTGACCAACCAAGAAACGCTTTATGCTGCTACTGTTGCACCTAATGATTGGATGAAAAGCAATTCTGGAAAGATAAAAGTTGGATTCAATTCAGATTTAGTATTGCTTAACAAAAACCCATTGGAAGATATTAAAAACACAAAGTCCATAGAGTATGTGTTCTTTAATAAATACATAATTGATAATGCTCAAATTACAGATATTTTAAAAGCTATTGAGGATGCGAACAACAACAATAGAAACGTAGAAATAGAAGAATATGTAAATTGAAATACCTAACAATACGAAAAAAGCCAGTTGGCAACAAGCTAAAAAAACCTGAACTTGAAAGAAGAATTTCAGAAATATTTTGATTCTTATATAAAATTATTTTCCGATTCTACCTCGGAGGAATTAGATATTTTACGCCCTCAACTAACCATAAAAAAGTATAAGAAAAAAGAGTTTTTTTTTAAAAATGGAGAAATTCAAAAAACTATGGGCTATGTCTGTAAAGGGCTATTGAGAAGATATTTTGTGAATGATAAAGGAAACAGGATAACTACAGGCTTTGTAAAGGAAAATGAATACGCAACGGATTATCCTGCTTTTATAAGACAAAAACCTACAAAATATTTTATGGAGTGCCTTGAACCTTCAATAATCATAGAATTGACTTACGAGGATATTCAAGAAGGGTACAAAAGATTTCAAAATAATGAAAAGTATGGCAGACTAACAGCCGAATATGTATTGACTGTACAAACTGATAGGGTTGAAAGCTTTTTATTTGAAAGTGCCGAAGAAAGGTATTTAAAGTTTATAAAACAAAACCCAGAAATTATCAATAGAATAAGCCTAACCCATTTATCATCGTACCTCGGAATTGAGCGACAATCATTGAGTAGAATACGAAATAAAATTGCCAAAAAGTGATTTTGTCACATATGTGTCAGGTACACACAAATATTGTAACGCATCTTTGCAATATGACCTAATAACTATTGCAAAATGAATTCAAATAACAAACTTCTTAAAATAGTCTTATCTATACAATTTCTCTTTTTTACATTCTTAATTTTCGCACAGAATGAAAAAATTGAAACATCTATTCATAATAGTATTCAGCAACGAAGTGACCAAATTTATGATAGCCTCGTAAAAATCCGTAGAGATTTTCATACCTATCCTGAATTATCTGAACAAGAAAAAAGGACTTCCAAGAAAATAGCAAAATACTTGAAATCACTCGGATTGGAAGTTCACACCAATATTGGAGGTTACGGAGTTGTTGGAATATTGAAAACAAATAACAAAGGGAAGCACATTGCTTGGAGAGCAGATATAGATGCTCTTGCTTCAGATATTCCAGATGTTGTAGATTTCCAGTCAAAAAACGAAGGCGTGAGCCATAGTTGTGGACACGATGTGAACGCTACGATTGGACTTGGGATTGCAAATGTTCTTTCAAGTTTAAAAGACAATCTTAAAGGGACAATCTATTTTATTTTCCAGCCTTCAGAAGAAAATCTAAAGGGAGCAAAAGCAATGATGGGCGATGGGTTATTTGAACTTATCAATCCAGATGAAATTTATGCGTTGCACATTACACCTATGCCTTCAGGAATGATTGGCACAAGAGCTGATTGGCTTTTTGCAGGTTACAAGTCAATAAAAATTGACTATAAAAATTCAAGTGAAAATGATTCCATAGTTACTTTTACCAAAAATTTAATATCAAATCTTCAAACAGTTAAACCTGATAGTAAGTTCTGGGACAACAGGAATTTGATGAGCCCTGAAATAGGGCTTGCAAACCCGAATACAATATATAAGGATTATACAACTGTAAATCAGAAGTTCATAATTGAAGAAACAGATAATCAAATTTCAATTAGTACTTTTATAAGCGCAAGTAATGAAGCGAAAATGGATACGATTTTACCTTTATTAAAGAACAAGATTAGCGCATCTAAATATTCTAAAAAATTAGTTGGCGTGACTTATTCAGGCGAATACCCTATTATCAATAACGATATAAAATTAACAAATGAATCTATGAATAGCCTTTCGAGCATTTATGGAAATCAGAATGTAATTTCCTTATATGGTATAATTCCAGATGGACGTAGTGATGATTTTGCATATTTTCAAAAGCAAATCCCAAGTGTCTATTTTTTATTGGGAGGTTCAAATTTCGCAAAAGGCATAATTTCTATGCCACATTCGCCAAACTTTTCAGTTGATGAAAATTCCATCAAAATCGGTGTGAATTATTTTTCTTCATTGATTATTGAAAGATTGTTCAACTAAACAGAAAAAGCCAGTTGCCAACACCGTATAAAATTTATTGCTACTTCTAGCCTACTTACGAAAATCTTCGCGGATTTTCTATTTGGTTTGTATTTGCTAAATTAGTTGCTGAAACACGCCACTAATCATACACGTATTCCAGGGTAAAATCCTAATAATTTGAAGATTATTAGGATTTTACCCTGGAATATCTTTACTTTAATAACGGTTATAAAGTAAAGAAAACCGTTGTAAGCAAGCTGGACAGAATAACTTAAATAGTATGAAATATTTAATTAAATCACATCCAATTTTAAGCTATTTGATTCTAACCTTTAGCATTAGTTGGTTTTGTTGGTTCTTGCCTATGTTTATCGAAATTGAAAGAGATATACTCTTTGGTATCAATTTCGTCGGAATTCTCGGTCCGCCCATTTCAGCTTTTGTTTTACTACACTCGTTGTCTGGAGCAAAAATCAAAATCGATTCCAAAAAACTGTTTTTGATTTTTTTCTTGGTATGCGTGGCTATTGTTTTTTTACGATTATATTCAGTCGAAACTGGCGGACGAGATTGGAATGGTTTCTATCCAAAATTAAGTGATATCAGATTGATAGGTTATGTACTACCTCTTTTATGTTGCTTTTTTTTAGGACTCAATGCCAGTAACGCCTTGAATAAAAATCTTAAGGAAAATTACATAAAAACATTGCTATTTGAAAAAAGGAAAATTAAATGGTATTTGTTTGCTCTGTTATTTTATCCATTTTTATTTGCTTCCAGTTTTTTAATTGGTCAACTATTTGACTTTCCAACATCTGACAGCTTAATTGAGTTTGACACAACCTTTATTATTGGGTTTTTGATGTTATTATTCATAGCAGGAGGCACAGAGGAATTTGGGTGGAGAGGTTTTTTGCAAAAGGAAATTCAAAAAAAATACAACCCACTTCTAACAATTTTGTTTGTAGGCTTTTTATGGTCGTTATGGCATTTGCCAATGTACTTTAATGGTGTTTATTCGACCGATGGGTTTTCAGCTTACTTTTCAAGCATACCTCATACTTTACAAATAACAGTTTTATTCACTTGGCTCTATAATAAGTCATCTTACTCAATTTTAGCAGTTATGATATTGCACAGTATGAATAATAACGTTGGGTATATATTTGGTGTTTCCTATATTCCGGCCATGATATTAGCTGTTGTTATTGTGGTTATACTTATAATTGACAACAAGATGTGGAAAAGAAAGAATTATGCTGAAGAAATTTATAGCAACAATTTGTAAAAAGCCAGCTTACAGCACCGTATATAAGCTATGGCTTGGTCAGTCCACACTTGGAAAATCCTCTGGAATTTCCTCTGGTTCGTTTTTGGTTATTAACTGAGTCCTAGCCAACGCAAGTAACCATACACAAACACGTTGTGTGTCATAAGACAGCCGTCAACTATAGATATTGAAACATAAATGACAATAATGCTCCTTAAAATATTGACTTTAAATTTCACCTTAATAGTATCATTAGGGTTTTCTTCTTGCAATGAAACGATTCAAAAGACAAAAGATATAAATGAAACCAAAAAAAGTATTGAAAACACAGATTCAGTTTTTCATTTTAAAGACGGAATTATTTCAATTTTTGAAGATAGTAAAGGAAAATTTTGGTTTGGAACAAATGATAAAGGTCTTTGCAAGTATGACGGAAAATCGTACACTTATTTTACAACAAAAGACGGGCTACCACACAATCAAATTAGCGATATAAAAGAAGACACGAAAGGGAATATTCTGTTGAAAACAGGAAACGGAATTTGCTCTTTTGATGGAAAGACCTTTATCAAACTTTCAGAACCCGATACACAAGGAACTGAAAATAGTTGGAGCCTTTCAAAAAACGACCTTTGGTTTCAAGTAAACGCAAACGGTGTATTAAAATATAATGGAAGTAAATTACAGTATCTAAAATATCCTTTTGCGAATAAAGAATTAACAAATGGAGTTCATTTACCATATCTGACCTTGGAGATTTATAAAGACAATTTAGATAAAGCTTGGTTTGGAACATTTAATAAAGGTGTGATTGAATATGACGGAAGCAACTTCCAGAGCCATAATCCAGACAATTTTGGAATAGGAACTATTCGGGCCATTTTCCAAGACAATACAGGGGATTATTGGTTTGGGAGCAATGGTGGTGGTCTTTATCACTATGACGGAAAGACCTATACAAATTTGACAAAAAAACACAATATGTTAAATCCTGACCCATATTATGACAAGGAAGGAACTTTGTCTCGCATTTGGGCTATTAACCAAGACGACAAAGGAAATATGTGGTTCGGAACTGCAGACTCAGGGCTTTGGTCTTTTGATGGAGAAACATTTACCAACTACACAATGAAAGATGGGCTAACGAGCAATTTCGTTGATATAATCTACAAAGACAGCAAAGGAAAATTATGGTTTGGAATTGGCGGATATTCTAATGGAGTACTATTTACTTTTAATGGAAAGACATTTCAAAATTTTGATGGATTTGAAACTGAAAATTAAAAAATAAGAACGCACAACTATGGATATAAAAAATAGGCGGAATATTAATGAAATAAAGGCTTTTGTCTCCTATCAAACTTTGTTCATTACCGAAAGTTTGGTGCTTCCAAATCGCCTACTTTTCATATACTAAACCTTACCCACAATATGAAAAAAGAGTTCGCGATTTCAACAATAATTAGTTTAACTTTTTTGTCATTAGGCTTTTTACTACTTCATTATAGGCTAATTGGATATGGCCTCTCGTTTTTTGTCTTTTTACCCTTTATTCTTGGCTATATTCTTGGTAAATCAACTTTAAAAACAATGAGCCTTTATGGACTTCTTTTCTCATTAATAGTTTTCTTTTTACTTCTCTTATTCGGTGATTTAGAAGGAATGGCTTGTATACTTATGGCTATGCCCTTAATAATTATTCCCATTTTGCTAGGAGTTTTAATAAAATATTTTGTCAAAAAATATCAGAAAAAAGAAAAGGATCAAAATTTAATTAAAAGTACAATTATACCATTTTGCATTTTTTTAATTTTTGGCTTTACAGAAAATAAATTAATGGAAAATAAAATAGCAATTGTTGAAGTAAAAACCGAAATTATATTACCGTACTCATCAATGCAGGTTTATGAAACAATAAAATCTGTAGACACTTTAAATACCGAAAAGCCTTTCCTAATGAAACTTGACTTACCAATACCTCAAAAATGCATTCTTGAAGAAGAAAAAGTCGGAGCAATTAGAACTTGTTATTTTGAAGAAGGAAAAATAATAGAACGAGTAACTGAACTGGAAAAAGGAAAAATATTAAAAATGGACGTGATTGATTATCAATTGACTGGCAGAAAATGGTTTGATTTTAAAGAAGCCATTTACACCTTTAAAGATCTCAAAAATGGACATAGTAAAATGACAAGAATAACGACTTACTCGTCTGAATTATATCCGAGATTATATTGGCAACCACTTGAAAAAATTGGAATTGAGCAAGAACATGAATATGTGTTTAGGAATTTAGTTCAAGACTTGAAAAATAAATACGGTGGATAACAATTGGTATAAGTTTGGTATAAGTAATGCGGGTGATATTGTTTAATCGAAAGTTTCGGTATCTTTGGATGAGCCGCTAAATCATCTGATTTGGCTCGTGCAGAATCAAATTGCAAGAATCGTTTCCTCCCGCACGAATCAGCGCTAAACCGTTTGCAACATTTTATTAAATTGCGATATGAAACTAAATTTGACATTATTATTCTTGATTATATCCCAAATAATATTCTCACAACAATATGATTCTGTTGTTTATGATAAAGAGAATCCAGATGCCAACAATGAAATTTACAAAACAGGTAAGGTATATGTTTTCGACTATGAAATTATATATAAGGGAATAAAACATAAGCTCAAAAAAAACAATGGAATGTTCGCAAGTAACGATTTTGAACTTGCAACAATTGGTGCTGATTCTATAATGGTTGATAAAATACATTTAATTGTTCAGCCTATTTTAGAGGCTAACAGCAGTAACGAAAATCAAACACAAATTTCATATATCGAGGAACCCGCTTACCAATCATTTCACTCGACAGGGCTTGTGGAGAATGAAGAAAATATTTGGATACATCCTATCCGAAAAGCTTTTTTTAATTCATTAGAAACTGCTCCTTTTCCTTTTGTAAAAAAGCCATTAAAAATTGGTTTAGAATGGAAAGACGAAATGAAGATTGGTCAAGGTTGGAGAAACGAAATGTGGGGGACATGGGATGGTCAATTACTTTTAACTTACGACTATAGAATAACTGGAAAGGAAACTCTGACAACAGAAATTGGAGAATTGGACTGTTTTATAATAGAAAGTTCGGCTAATTCCACGATTGGAGAAACGAAACTAAAAAGTTACTTTTCGGAAACGTATGGTTTCGTTAGATTGGAATATGAATTATTAAATAATTTAGAAGTGAATTTTTGGCTAGTTGATTATAAAACTGGGAAAAAATTTAATGACATGAGGACATTTTATCAAACGAAAGAGTACATTAAGCAGTAAAAAATAGGTACCAACAAAGAACTGAGGTCGCATACAACCTTGATTTTCTCTATTATCTGTATAAGTCGTTAGCGAAATTAAACTCAAATTGCATAAAAACAATTGCTTAGTTTTAGTCCTAACCAAATAACGTTGCAATAATAGAACACATAATGATTAGACCCTATGTATCTAGTGATAAAGAGCAGTTACTGAATATTCTTAGTCTTAATATTCCAGAATTCTTTGACAAAAAAGAACTAAATGATTTTGAAGAATACCTAGCGCAAAAGGCAGAAACGTACTTGACGATCGTAGCGGATACTACTATTGTTGGTGGGACTGGATATTATATAAATGAAGCTGATAAATCAGGAAGAATTACATGGATTTTTTTTGACCCACGTTATGCTGGGCAAGGGCTCGGAAAACAATCTGTGGAATATTGTTTGAAATTATTGAGTAAAGATATTCGAGTAGAAAGGCTCATAGTAACAACCGCTCAACTTGCTTATAAATTTTTTGAAAAATTTGATTACATCACTACTCGAATTGAAAAAAATTATTGGGGAGAAGGTCTCGATTTATACGAAATGGAAAAGCCAAATAAGTATAAAAAAATCGGTTAGTGCTGGATCTAAAGGTGAGGAAAGTTGTCCCTTACAGAACTTAGATCCAATCCACTGCTTTAAAAAACATACAAATGCATTACTTAATTATTATGATCCTATTATTTTCTTCAGTCGCTTCAAAAGTAATTTTCGATTTCAATAAAAAGGCTGACATCAGTACCTGGCAAATTGTAGATGACGGTGTGATGGGCGGTAAGTCATCGAGCACTTTGACCTTAAACAAGGACGGGTTTGGTGTATTTGAAGGCACTATATCACTCGATAATAACGGGGGCTTCTCTTCGGTACAACACAGGTTTGATAAAATAGCTGTCAATAAGTATAGTAAAATTATTCTTAGACTTCGTGGTGACGGTAAAAAGTATCAATTCAGAATAAAAACGAATGCTGGCGATTACTATTCTTACATTGCGTCTTTTTCAACTTCGGGAGAATGGCAAGAAATAGAAATAGCTCTAAAAGACATGTATCCTTCTTTCAGAGGAAGGAAACTGGATCAGCCTAATTTTTCAAACGATTCTATTGAAGAAATCACTTTTTTAATAGGAAACAAAAAGGAGGAAACATTTAAACTGCTCATAGCTGCAATAGAATTAAAATAACTGAAATATTTGTATCGGGCACATTTAAAAATTTGCGCTTTATCTTAAACAAAATGTTTAGGTAAAACTTCGTTCCTATTATTTAGCCAAAGAGTCTCTATATTTTGAAGGAGACATTCCTGTTTTTTGTTTAAAAACCCGATTAAAACTAGTTTTAGATTGAAATCCACAATCGTAGGCAATACTCAATAAGGTATATTTTCTATATTCCGCTTGGGCTAATTTTTCTTTTACTTCGGCGACCCTATATTTATTTATGAAATTATAGAAATTTGTGCTAAGGTGTTGGTTGAGAAGTTCGGATAGTTTTTTATCTGTAATAGCTAAGTCGTCGGCCATTTCAGAAAGACTTAAGGTGTCATTTAAATAGGGTTTTTTGTTCACAAGCAATTCATTCAACTTTATTTTAAGCACTGCTATCTCCTCGTCTGTAAAACTGTCGAGCTGTTTTACCGACCGCTCTTTTTTCTGTTTCTTTTCGGTTATTGTTTTTGATACAGGAGCCGGGTTTTCTTCTGCCAGAAATTGGGGCAATAAAATATGAGCCTGAAACATTCCATTATAGCCTAAGAAACAGTATAGCACAATAAGGGCAAAAGCTATTACGGTACCGATATTCCAGGGAATCATAGGAAAGATTAATTCGTATACTGAGAATAGACTGTCTACTACCACAATGATCAATAATCCTATTATCAAATACGAGATCCATAGAAGGTTACTGCCTTCGATAAACGAATAGGTTTGCTCGCGAGCGTTACGAATACTTTTTACCAAGTAATACGATAGTACTATATACACTAAAAAATACGTGTTTTCGACCAGGTTTATATAGTCTGCTATTTGGACATATTGAGCATGGTATTCTTTAAATAAGCCCGCGGACATACTTAATGATGCTGGTAACGAGATGGTAACCCAATAAATGAAAAAGACCGTTAAATGAAGGAGTAAGGGTTTAATTATTTTTTCTGCAGGCTCAATGAGCGACCGAATATAAAATAGTAAAAAAGGACCCAATAAAAAGCCCGAACCACTCCCAAAAGCAATCGCAATACCACCTAAAGGTCTTGACTTATGTAAGTAGGCATAATAATAAAGTAAAAAGAAAATGGAGTTGATAAAAAAAACTGATAATAGTTTTTTTGATAATCCAGTGTTCGATTTCAATAAAAAAACAACTAATAAAAATAGCAGGGACATCCCTGCTATTAATATAAAGTCTACGATCATTACCCAATTTTGCATATTGAAAAATAACATAAAAATTGTTATTATACAACGATACCAACGGGTCTAATTACTACTTCTTTATAAACCTAAAACTATCTGTATTTGATAATGTTAGTGTATAAACTCCGTCTTCTAAAGAGTGTACTGCTATATTTTGATCCTGTGATAAAACACCAGTTGCTGCTTTTTGCCCTAGCATATTATAAATTACATACTCTTTTCCTACAAGGTCATTCATGCCCGATAAAAACAATACATCGCTTGCTGGATTAGGATATAAAGTTATAGTTGTTGTTTGAAAGTCTGTAGTGCTTAATGCTCTATTGTTCATTTTAAACAAATAGCTATCCCTAAAATCTAATGCAGTTACATCATTGTTCTCTTCTGGCAAAGGATTTATATCTACCGTGGTTTCAAATTGAGCAGAAAGATAAATAGCATCCTCGGCATCTAGACCTATTTGATGCGTATCAATAAAGTTGGCACCTCCAAATTTATAAACAGTTTCAAAAACACCCTCACCGTCTAAAACTAAGAGGAAGGCATCTGAAGAATTTTCTGATTCTTTGGTAAGCAAAAATTCTTCGGTTGGTGACGGATCAAAATCCGCTGTACCAGAGAAAAACCCTGTAGCGTATACGGTAGCATCACTACCAATCTCTATATCATAAATAAAATTAGAGTCATCTGCCGCTATTTGACGGGCCCAAGCTACGGTACCTTCAGGTGTGACTTTTAATATAAATCCATTAAAAGCTAAAGAGCTCGTTAAGGTATATTCTGAATTTCCTGAGACAGGATCAAAGTTAACAGTACCATCAAAAATACCAGCGATATACATGTTATTTTCTGCATCGGTTGCCGCAGTATATGTTGTTATGTTTCCTCCATCAGTGTTTGCAATATTTGTAATGGCACCTGAAGCATCAATCTGCATGACATACCCTGCAGCACCCTCGGAAGCTGTAACGAGATAGTCATTAAATGGCCTAGGGTCTAGATCTGCCGTACCTTCAAAAAAGCCAGATAAAATGATCTCAGTACTACTTTTAACGACTATTTCAAGCGCAAGATCCTGTTCCACACCGCCATAACTATAGACATTTACAAAATCTCCTGCACTGTTCAGTATCAATAAAAAGGTATCCGCTGCTCCTTGACTTGAAAGAAGAAATTCATCTTCTCCTGGATCAAAGTCCATAGTTTCATAGATATAACCAATAACGTATACATTGCCAAGCTCATCAACACCAATCGAAGTTGATTCCTCATATCCTGTTCCACCAACTGATTTTGCCCAAACAAATTCACCATTACTATCTAACTTTAAAATAAACACATCGCCTCCCCCTTGGGATGTTAAATTAAATTCTGCTGGTCCTGGATCAAAATCTATAGTTTCATCAAAATAGCCTGTAATGTATACATTACCCTGGCTATCTGTACTTATCCCCGTACCATAATCGAATAATTCACTACCGAAACTAACTGCCCACTCGAAAACACCTTCTGCGTTCGTTTTTTGAACAAAAACATCATAAAAACCATTGGAGGTTAATTCTATCTCATTACTGGAAATATCAAAGTCTGCAGTATCTGTAAAATATCCTGTAGTATAACTATTTCCATCCTCATCTACGTGCATCGCTCTTACGACATCTTCCCCTATGCCTCCAAATCTTCCTCCCCATTCAAAAGATTGTGAGAATACAGAAAGTGAAATGAATAGAAATAGAACGAGCGAAAAGTAATTTTTACGTTTCATATAAATTTTTGATTTTAACTAATTAGACATTATTTTATACAAATAACAAAAAAAATATTCGGTAAAATGCTCCATTGGACGCAGTGAACCTTTCTTTTAAGCACTTTTGAACTTTAATACACATTCCATGAGTAAAAATCAGCGAACAAATAATGATAAGTTCTAATCAGCAATTTTAACAGGTTTCTTGACTCATCCATTTTATCATGAAACAAACAGAGCTTAGTGTTAAAATAATTAAAATCTATGACTAATAGAAAGTGTCGAAGTAATATTAAGGTAAGAAGTTTTTTTACAAAAAGAAATTCCACACCAACCCAAATCTAATTACAGGATCACGATAGGGATAGCCAGGTGCCGAAAAATAATCGTTTTTACTGGTAAACAGGGAGTTCACATGTTCATACTTCACAAAAATACGGGTCTGCCGTATCTTGGCATTCAAGAAAATATCTACCAAAGGAAAACCTCCCAGCTCTTGATCATTTTGCACAAAAAACTCTGCCAGCACAGGATCATAATCGTTCATATTATACTTAGTAAAGTACTTGAACGTCGCTCCCATTTGTAAAAATAATGCTTTTTTAAACCATTCGTCCTGATAGTAAAGCGTGTTTCGGGTTACAATTTCTGGTACATTAAAAACTTCTTCACCACTCACCGCTTGCTGAAACAAAACCGTATTCGCCAACCCAAATTTACCATAGGTGAACGTTTTTTCAGCCTTCACTTTTAAATAATCTACACGGTCGTTAAACTGTTGTGGAGACGGTGTAGAATCATTCGGGGAAATTCCGAAATAGACATAATCGTCTATCCCCGTATAACTCACGGTTGCATTCAATAATTTTTTGGACTGAAGCTCAAACTTCAATTCTTGTGTCTTTACATTATCAAGGCTGTTCTGCCAATTATAATTCACATAATCGCTTTGATACAATAAGAAGTTAAAATTGGGCGCAACAGAATGAACTGTAAGGGAAGCTTCGACCTTATTGTCTTTATCCAGTGCAAACGACGCTGCACCTTTAAGATAATTACCATCAAAATCACCCGAAACATTGATCGCGCCTTCTCCAGAAAGTTGAAAACCACGATATTCTTTTTTATAGGCAGCTCCCGCTTGTACAAGATTTCCTTTTAGTCTATTTGTAATCCGTTCTTCGTCTAAAATCAATACCGAATTATACCCATAATTATAGCTGTTATAATTGATAAAGCCCGTGATGCTACCCAGTATATTGTTATTAAAACGGGCGTAGGCTTTCAGGTTTAAATCCGTTAAAGTTACTTTGTCCCGCAGGCCCGAAAACTGGTAAGATTCGCCAAAGCCATCAAAAGGTGCGTCTTGCTCGTATTGATAAAACTTATCCTGGTAACTTATTATATTCCCCAAGGTGACCACATTGTAACTAGTGCTATCCCGCTGAGCAATAAGATCATATTCTTGATCCAAATAATAACGGATTCCTTCTAATCGATTTTCAGCATTTTCAAAATTTACTTCTAATCTACCACGGTCTTCAAAGTCGGGATCATCATTTACAAACAGAGGAATCGAACTTTCTTGCAAGCCGCCATACTCTTCATTTGTAAAATCTTGTGCTGCCAGATGTGCCCGTACACGATATCGTTGATTTGAAGTGGTATAATGTGTGGTAAACCGAAGATTCCCGCTACTGCTTAAATTGTTTTGATAGTTTCCTAAAGAACGAACCCCTTTATAGGCAATAGAAAAATTAAACCGCTCTGAAGTATTCACCGTAAAAAAAGCATCCAACTGTTGGCCTTGCTCAAAAGCTGTTTTAAAGTAGAGCTCCGAAAGCGGCGTAGGAACGTCAAAATACTGCATATCATCACTTTCTCGATAGTTAAAATGTTTTCCTTGCGCCGCAAATAAAGGCTTAAGGTGCAGGCTGGAAAAATCGTGTGCTAAGGTATTATACGTGTGTGCTACATTATTGAAAGTGAGTAATTCAAAATTATCCTTTCTTAAATAGTTAAACTTATACTCTTTCTGAATGGACAATGTGGTATCCAAATACGTCGTATCCCTATCGGCCGAAATAATTTTATAAAGCTCGATAGGCGGTTTCTCTTTCCCATTTCGTGCATTCGTGTTTATGGGAGCAACCGTTTCATCATTTGGGACTGTATTATTTCCTGCTGCTTTTTTAACGCCAGAAACCTGAGAAATAGCTGTTGCGGTTGCCAAAAAAAGAAAGAAAAGTAAAAAGATGTTTTTCATTAAAAATAGATCTCTGGCAAAGGTAAATTTTTATGCGCAATTGTACTTACAAACATAACGTAATTGCCCGAGCAAATATTCTATTTTCGAATTTTACCAATTGTTATGTATTTTTGAACATGCTTACATTAAAAGTTACTCCTCATCTTCTAGAGTGTGGTACAGATGAAGCAGGACGTGGTTGTCTTGCTGGTCCTGTAACTGCAGCTGCGGTTATTTTACCAGCAGATTTTAGCCATCCCTTTCTCAACGATTCAAAGCAGCTGTCTGAAAAAAAGCGGCTTCTATTAAAAGAAATCATAGAAAAAGAGGCTCTAAGCTATGCTGTGGTTCATGTGATGATGGACGAAATCGACTCCATAAATATTTTAAACGCTTCTATTTTGGGAATGCATCGCGCTATTGCCGACTTAAAAATAACACCGGAATTTATCGCCGTAGACGGCAACCGCTTTAAACCATATCCTGACATCCCTCATGAATGTGTCATTAAAGGAGATGCAAAATTTATGCATATTGCGGCGGCCTCCATTTTGGCAAAGACCTATCGGGATGCCTATATGGCAAAACTCCATGAAGAATTTATTCCTTATAATTGGAAACAGAACAAAGGCTATCCCACAAAACAGCACCGCGCAGCCATTAAAAAATTTGGCGCTACCGCCTATCATCGAAAAAGTTTCAAGCTACTACCCGATGCGCTAACAAAGATTTAAGGTTGAAAAATCAAGAAATTTTTAAGCTTGCAATGTCCAAGTATCCAATTATTCCTAGGTTACTGAGTGTTTTAAAATGCGGCACACAATTTTAAAAAGAACCGAAGTATCCGTCTCTAAAAAATGTTGAAAACACGTCAATAAACATTTGTTAAGACACAGCAAAAGCCTACAAATCCTTTTTACTTTTGTTATGATGAAGCAACTCCATAAAATAATTTTACTAGCCTTAACCTTATCAATTCTATCTTGCGATGATGATAGTGAAAAGAAAGGCAATCTTTTTGACTATATCCCGCAGGACGCCTCGTTTATTGCTAAAGTCTCAAATTTAGAAAGCTTTTTGGCAGATGCTAAAAACAGCAGTATCATCAATAAGCTGGAGCAACCAAATCCGTATACTTTTTTTTCTGAAGAAAACGCTATTTTTAAACACCTCCGCCCTACCTCACCCAGTATTATTGCTTTTAGCAATGTAACCGATACCTCATCAGTATTCACCATCATAACCAAAGAAACAGCCGGGCTCTTTGTGGCAGATTCTATTCCCAATAAAACCATAGAAACACTTGCCTACGATGACATTGCTTTCCAACGCGTCACTATTGATACAGATATTGCGTTTATGGTAAGGATTGATAGTGTTTTTATTGCTTCAACCTCTCAAAAATCACTTCAGGATATAATCAAGCAACCTGTTCAAGATAATAAAACACTACAAAGAGTCTATTCAATCAAGGAAAATGCAGACGTCGATGTGATTGCAAAAAACAACAAAGTCTTAATGCAGGATAGCACCCTCGCCAATTTTGCTTCATGGACTTCGCTAGACATGACGATCTTACCAGATGAAATACGAGGAACGGGAGTAGCCCTAGCTCGTGACACTGTTTCACAGGTTCTCAACGTCTTTAAAGGACAAAAACCACAGCCTAATGAACTTGCAAAAGTGATCCCTACCGATGCATTAAGCGCTACGATTATTACCTTTAATGATGCTGCAAGGCTACAAAATGAAATTTCAGGTTTTAATAATAAAGCCAACAACACTTCAAAAACAGGCATCTTTGAGTCGGTTAGCGAGCTAGGTCATATCAGTTTACAAAAAGGAGCTGCCATCGCGATGCGAAGTATTGACCCTGAACTCACCAATGAATCACTTGGCCCCTTTATCACAGAAACAACCTCCTTTAGAGATGTCACCATTTATAACTTTAGTGAGCCTGCGCTGTTTTCTGAAAGTTTTTACCCCTTACTGCCACAGATAGAAGCTGCATATGCCTTACAACTGGATACCTTTTTTGTCTTCACCTCTTCTGAAGAAATAGCAAATCAAATCATTATCGCTTATAAAAATAATGACTGCCTCATAAACACCCCTTACTTTAAGGATGCCAATGTAGCATTAAGCAGTGCCTCCTCGCTTGTTTTTTATAATATGGACGAAAAACTGCCAAGCACGATGCGCTCGTTTTTTCCTTCGGGCGCTAACAACGACCAAAACAAGTCGCTACTTAAAGGATTTCCGCTGGCCGTGCTTCAGTACACCTATGACCGTGATTTTGCGCATGTAAATTTTCTTTGCAAAGGAGTTTCCACAAACAAGAGTGCTACTGCTGGTGTTTCAGAAACACTGAATTTAAAATTGGATACCGAAATTTTAGGCGCTCCGCAATTTTTCAGCAACCATAGAAACAATGGTCAGGACATTGTACTCCAAGACATCACAAATAACCTTTCGTTGTATGCCTCAGCGGGTAAAAAACTTTGGTCAAAAAAACTAGATGGTCCTATTTTAGGGAAAATAAACGAGGTAGATCTTTTGAGGAACGGTAAAAAACAAATGGCCTTTACCACAAAAAATACGTTTTATGTATTGGATAGAAACGGAAAAGACGTGTCGCAATTCCCTATAAAATTTAAAGATGAGATCACAATGCCGCTGTCGGTCTTTGATTATGACAATAACCGAAAATACCGCTTTATTGTAACGCAAGGCAACGAAGTCTTCATGTATAATAGCGAAGGCAAAAGCGTTAATGGATTTACTTTTAATAAAACAAAATCTACCATCGTTCAAAGTCCGCAACATATACGCCTAGGCAATAAAGATTATATTATCATTCCTGAAGAAAATGGAAAATTGAACATCTTGAGCCGTACCGGAAAGTCGCGTATCTCCGTTTCTAAAGATTTCAGCTTTTCAGAAATTCCCGTAACGACCGAAGATCGTGATTTTATTGTGATCGACAGCAAGGACATTAAACACAGCATTTCGCAAAGCGGAAAAGTGAGCAGTCAAAAATTAGAAGTTAGCAACTCATATTGGTTTACTACCTTGGGCAGCTTAAAAGTGACTCTCGACGACAACTTACTTCGCATTAACGGAAAGTTAATCGAATTGCCCTTTGGCATCTACACGAGACCGCAGTTATTTATTGCCAATAGTACTACCTATATTTCGGTAACTGAAACACAGGAAAAGAAAGTGTATGTGTACACTAAAAACGGTGAACTTCTGGAAGGGTTTCCTGTTTACGGAAGCACGAGCGCCACGGTTATTAATAACGCTAAAAAACCGCAACTCCTATTACTTACTACGGGAGGCACTAAAGAAGTTCTCCTATATACTTTGAACTAGTACTATTGTAACAGTCTTTTGTTACAATAGTACCATAGTTAGTAGTTTGATATTCATAATATTGCGTATATTTAGTATAACAAACTAACCCAACACGTGAAAAAGCTTTTCTTTTTTAGCACCCTTCTATTTTCTATTTTTAGCCTCGCGCAAGAGCAAACGTATGTTACTACCATTAGCAAAAAAGATTCTTTAGAAATTGCAAGCTACCGTACAAAATTATCGCAATACATCAATCCAATTCCTGATAGTGCCTTTTTCTATGGACGAAAAATAAAGGCAATGGCTTCTAATTTAAAATACGGTATAAGCATTATAGACGCAGATTATTTATTAGGTGCCTGTTTTAAGCGTATTCAAAACAATGACAGTGCTTTATTCTATTTTAAAAAATCGTTAGTACTTTCTAAAAAACTGGATTACGATGTTGGTAAAGGGCGTGCCTATAATAGTCTGGGACGCACCTATTATTTGCTGGGTATGATGGATAGCTCTATTACTGCAAGTAAAAAAGCTATTGCTAGCATCAAAGAAGGGGGGAAATCAGAGGAGATGATTATTGCAGACTCTCATACGGCCTTGGCCACAGCTTACTCTAGGAAGAATGAAATGAACAATGCTATAACACACTTGTTAAAGGTAGACTCTATGCACCAAACATCACCTTTACGACCCGATGTAATTGCAGCAGCTTATCAAAATCTTGGAAATATATATTTGGAATTGGAGGAGTACCCTTCGGCCATAGAGCAGTTTAGAAAAGCAAACCGGCAATTTGCAAAGCTCCCAGACGGCGCCTCTCAATTTTATAAAAATACCACCAACGTATTCCTAGGGAATGCATATCTACAAGCTGAAAAAATCGAAGCCGCAGATAGCTTGCTCTCTAACTCTTATAGCTATTTTAAAAACGCTCAAGATCAGCGCTTGGTTGCCGAAATAGCAGGTTTTTTGGGCCAAATAGCGCTTAAAAGGAATAATCCCGTAAAGGCCGAAACCTACTTTATTGAAAGTTTTACCATTCATAAAAATAATGACCGCCCTTACGAAGCCGCTCAAGGAGCTTTAGAAATTGCGAAATTAGAACTTTCAAAAAACCAGCCAGAAAAAGCGCTCTCGTATATTGAACAAGCCAATACCTTAAACTTAAATGCCGAAAATAGCAAACTACGGCAGGAACTATTGTTTTATAAGGCGCAGGCATTTAACCAAAAAGGAAATTACAAAGAAGCCTATAAACTTAGTAATCAAGCAAAAAAACTACAGGATTCGCTTCAAAAAGTACAGAGTTCTGAAAAAATAAAAGAAATTGAAGCGGTTTATGAAACCGAAAGTAAGGACCGCGAAATCCAATTGCTGACCTCACAAAACGCATTAGCCGAACAACAAAAAAAGAACCAACGCAACTTGATGCTCGGTGCCATAGGCATTACGAGTCTCGTGGGTGTTTTCTTTTTCTTTCAATACCGTGAACGCCAGAAAACCGCTAAAAAATTAAAAGAACTAGATACTGCAAAATCAACTTTTTTTGCCAATATTTCACACGAATTTAGAACCCCGCTGTCCCTAATTAAAGGACCATTAGAGGACCAATTAGAGCAATCTTCTTTAAAAGGAAACCAACGTAAAAACCTGTTGGCAGCTCAGCGAAATACGGAGCGATTAGAGGGGTTAGTAGAGCAACTTTTAGCACTTTCAAAATTAGAAAGTGGCGCAATGCGGATACAAGTGCAACCCACAAATCTGGATTCGTTTTTAAGCGCACAGACCGACTCTTTTCAATATGTTGCGGCAGGAAAGAACAACACCTATAGTGTAGCCCTTCAAACTACCGACAAACTTTGTTGGGTTGATCAAGATATCATAGAAAAAATTTGTTTGAATCTGCTAGGCAATGCTTTTAAGTATAGCCCAGATGGGGCCACTATCTATGTAAAATCGAAAGTTGCTAATGGTCAATTAGAATTCTCTGTTCAAAATACAGGCATATCGCTTTCAGAAAAACAACAAAAGGATATTTTTATACGATTTTATCAAACCCAAACCAATAATCCTGGTTCTGGGATTGGATTAGCACTTACAAGGGAGTTGGTGCATTTGCATAAAGGAAGTGTTACTGTGACCTCTTCCGAAGAAAAAGGAGTGCTCTTTGAAGTTAGCATTCCTATTATGGAAGAAAAGTATCTCCCAGAAGAAAAACTGAACCCACAATTATATACAACGGTTTCACACTTCACTGAAGACTCCACACCGCTTATTGAGACAGAAACCACAATTCCCGAGGATGCACCTTTATTATTGATAATTGACGACAGCCGTGAAATACGAGATTACGTGACTTCCATCTTTGAAAACACCTATACTATATTAACAGCAGTAGATGGAAAAGAAGGTTTTGAAGCCGCTCAAAAACATATCCCAGATATTATTATAAGTGATGTTATGATGCCCGTGGCAGATGGTTTTGAGCTAACAAAAAATTGCAAGGAAGATACACTTACATCACACATACCCATCGTGCTACTCACTGCCAAAAACGAAATGACCGATCAATTAGAAGGCTTAGGCATCGGGGCAGATGCGTATCTCACGAAGCCTTTTAGTTCTAAACTATTAAAGGCACGTATTGCCAACCTACTCCAAAACCGTCGAAAATTACAAGAGCGCTTCTCACAGGATGTAATCTTAACGCCCAAAGAAATTGCCATTACCTCAGCAGACGAGCAATTTTTAGAGCGACTTCAAAAAGTACTGGACGAGCAAGTAACAAATAGTGAGTTTTCAGCTTCGGTATTTTGTGAAGCAATGGGTGTGAGCAGAATGCAACTCCATAGAAAACTCAAAGCCCTTACAGGATATTCTACCTCAGAGTTTATTCGTAACCAACGTTTAAAATTAGCCAAACAATTAATTGAGCAAGATAAAATCTCCATTTCTGAAGTAGGATATACCGTTGGCTTTAACGATCCTTCCTATTTCTCTAAGTGTTTTAAGCAAGACTTTGGGCAATCTCCTAGTGATTATTCAAAAAAATAATCCCTAATCCCTTTATTTATAGCACCTAACAAGCTTGTTACATAATTTACACCTATAGATACATAGTTTATAGTAACCTGGTTTAAAGCGGTTTAATTTTGGAAAACAAATTAATTCTAATCTTAAAACCTTTTTATTATGAAATCAAAATTTACTTTTATGCTCCTGCTTTTCTGTATGATAAGCATTGCACAGGACAAAATTTACGTACACACCGCAACAACCGACAACAGTTCTGGAAACATCACTTACATAAACCATCCAGACCTCAACGGCAACCCAGGTGCCGGTATTGTTTATGTACATACCTGGAACGCCAATGGACTTCCATCGGTTTATAACAATAACGTTACAGGGCTTTGGTACAATAGCGGTCGTAACCAATGGGCTATATACAATGAAATTGACACAGAACCAATTGTAAATGGCTCACATTATATGGTGTATATCGCCGATGATCCTACAAATGTGATTACCCATGTTTCCAATGCAGGAAATCAAGGGTCTTTTGGACCTGCCACTACAGTGATAGACAATCCTTTAATGAATGGTTTAGATCCTGGCCCATTTGCAATTATGAGCCATTATTACAATCCAAATAATACATATAATGATCAAAATTTTGGATTTTATTATGATACCGCTCTAGATAAAAGGGGCATCTATGATGAAAACGCTGGACCAGCCATTCCAGATGGCGCTGCTTTTAAGATATTAATACGTGGTGAAGGAGTGGACAGGTTTACCCACACTGCAACTACAGGAAATATAAGCGGTCATACATCACTCATTGACCATCCATTGCTAAACGATAATCCCAATGCTACTTTCGTTTTTAGTCATTATTGGGGTGTAGCTGGTGTTGATTCACAACAAGATCTGGACGCTGTCGTTTCTGTTTATTATGCTTCGGGTTTTTGGAGATTTTATTGTGAAGATCAATCAACACCCATGCCCGCAAATATTGTCTTTGATATTATTGTAGCTCCACAGGATGTATTAAGTGTAGAAGACAATGAAGCGTTGTCATACCAAGTATACCCCAATCCTGCAACAAATATGATAAACGTTGAGGTAGGAAATACAGCAATAGTAACGGCAACATTATATAACATTCTGGGGCAAGAAGTAGCCAATTTTAAAGGAAATGAAACCCACTTACAACAACTGGATATTTCTGGCCAAGCTTCGGGAAACTATATCCTTAAAGTCACTACTAAGAGTGCTTCTCAATCTTTCAAGATCATCAAAAACTAAGTATTAAAAACACCTGCTTCATACCTTATAACAGCATAAGATATGAGGCAGGTTTTTAATCTGGTTCATAACGGTAGCAAAAAGGAAATACATCCGTGTGTGTTTTATTCAATAATTCAGAAATGAAAAAAAAAATATTTCATGTTGACCTAGATTACATTCCAAATAATGAAATATTTATAAATATTAATAAGCTTGATAAAGGCCATTATCTTTTAAATATTATACATGAGAACAAAATAATAAAACGGGTTACGTTCAGAAAAAAATAACTCAATTAAAAAGGTGTTTTTCCTCTACAATTACCACGGAAGCCCTAAAAAAGAGCACATGGAAGCCCCTAATTTTAACCACTATTATCAACCTGGCATAAATAGTCACTAGATTCATTAAAAATGAAAACAAAATTCAAGCTAACAATTATAGGCATCCTCCTTGCCGCACCACTCATAGCGCAGGTAGGTATCGGAACTGTAACACCAGATCCATCATCGGTACTTGACATAATAGCAACCGATAAAGGAATGCTCGTACCACGGGTTGCCCTTAACGATGTGACCAACATGATGATAGATGGTACTAATACAGCTGCAGACGGACTTTTAATCTGGAACACAAACGCAACTACTACTGGAGGTTCTGGAATAGGCTTTTATGCTTTTAATGGCTCTGTTTGGGAACGCCTCTCAACTCAAAACACCACTGCCGAAAATGGTATTAATCTTAACGGGGACGCTTATAGGCTTGGCGGTTCTTTACTTGAAAGCACCACTATCACAAATGGCGCATTTGATTTTGATATTGATTTAACAGGTTTCGGTGACTTTCATGTGCAGGACAATGGTATCAATCATTTTTCGGTAGAAAGCATAGGCGATTCATATTTTGGAAGCGATGTGTTCTGGAATGATGGAAGTACAACAGGAACCAGATTAGCCGATTTGATAGACAATGGAGATGATGGTCGGTTTAGAGTTTACGAAAATGGAATCGTTTCTATAGATCTCGATGCAAATGGAACCTCTGTGTTTAATGAACAAGGTCTTGATAGGGATTTTAGAGTTGAATCTGACACAAACCCCAATGCTTTTGGGATAGACGCCAGTAATGATATCATGTATGCTGGTACGCCAATAGTGGGTTTACCAAATAATGGCGCTACAATTAATGGAGTTACAGTAGATTATGTAGCTTCTTTTTATACACCTAATCTTACAAACGGTACTGCAGTTCAACTAGGATCTACAGAGTATATTATGGATTCGGGCAACTTACAAATGTCAGTCTACGGAAGTTGGCTTCCTTATTACCCAATGAGTCCCACCGCGCCTTTTACACTAGGCAACGCTGCGCAGAGATGGAATAGTGTCTGGGCCATAAATGGTACCATACAAACAAGCGACACGCGTCTTAAAAAGAATGTCAAATCCCTTGAATATGGACTTGCTGAAATTTTACAACTACAACCCATTACTTATCAATGGAAAGATGGAGTAGACACTTCAAATAAAATCGGCTTTTCTGCTGAAGAATTACTTACTACAATTCCCGAAGTAGTAGTTACACATAGCTATGAGCTTGATAAAGAAGGTGGCACTGCTATTAAAAAAAAGAACGATCATTTGGGGGTTTATTACAGCGACATAATTCCTGTACTTACCAAAGCAATTCAAGAACAACAACTGCTTATTAAAAAATTAGAAAAGCGTATAGAAATCTTAGAAATAAAAACTAAATAATATGAAAACAAGAAACACATTATTGGTGATTTGCCTACTTGCAGTAGCAGCACCGTCAGACGCACAATTTTTAAAAAAACTAGGTAAAGCAGCCGAAAGAGCAGCCGAAAGAACGGTAGAACGAAGAGTAGAAAAAGAAACCACAAAATCTACAGACCGGGCGTTGGACTCGGTGATCGACGCTCCAAAAACGAAAGGAAAGAAAAGTAAAAAGAAACAAAAAAAGGATAGCGGAAACATCATTGGAGGCAATGGCACCAGCGACCAACAAACCACTACATCAAATGAAGCGGTGGTGAATTCTAATTTCGATTTTATCGCTGGGAACGTTCCTATTTTTAATGACAATTTTTCTTCAGATAATACCGGTGATTTCCCTGCTAAATGGGATAGCAATGGGTCGGGCGAATTAGTAACCATCAACGGTGAAAAATGGCTTCGATTGGGCAACCAGGCAACTATTCTACCTATGTTAAAAAATCCCCTTCCAGAAAACTACACCGTCCAATTTGATCTCTTTATGGAAGGCGTAGATACTAAAACGAGTTCTCAAGCTTTTTTCAAACTACTCCTGCACGATAACCAAGGCTTTCAAAAACCTAAATCATTCAGTATGGTAGAGCTTTCTCCCTGCCAGTTTATAGAATCACAAGGCGTGGTTGAAAAGCAAGTAAATGGCAAAAGAGAAATGCGCAATAAAATAGGTAAAGATATTAGGAACGCCATTGTTGGGAAATCAAAAATCTCCATTGCCGTAAACAAAACACGTATGCGGGTTTGGCTTAATGAAGAGAAAATTGTCGATGTACCCAGATTAGTACCCGAAAATGCTAACAACTTTAAATTGTATACTACTGGCTTACGAGACAATGGTGCAAACGATAAGATTTATATTGCTAACTTTTCAATAGCAAAAAGTGGCGAAGACAATAGAAGCAAATTACTTACCGAGGGAAGACTGTCTACTAACGCCATTTTATTTAACACAGGCTCTGCTTCCATTAAAGAAGGCGCAGATGAAGTTTTAAAAGAGATAGGAGAAGCCTTACTAGCAAATCCCAACATCAATATTTTAATTGTTGGGCATACCGATGCCGATGGAGACCCAACTAGCAATCTTACACTTTCCCAAGAAAGAGCCATTTCAGTAAAACAAGCGCTTGTACAAAATTATGGTATTGCTTCCAGTAGGGTTCAAACCAACGGTAAAGGCGAATCTGAGCCGGTAGCCAATAATGATACTGACTCTGGAAAATCTCAAAACCGAAGAGTAGAATTTATAAAACTTTAACCAAACAAATTGAGAACTTAGGAAATTAAGGACTGCAAAATCCAACGATAACAATTTAAATTTCACTTATTAATAAATAATAAATCATGAAAAAACTAATAATCACATTGACACTTACACTAGGATGTTTTTTATACACAACCGCTCAAAATTCTGATACGAAAAAAGAAACCAAAGATGCTAAGGAACCTATGAATATGATGGATACCCAAGCAAAAATGTATGGTAATATTTTTGCCGACTTAGGTGGAGGTGTAGAATTTGAGAACGTAGATTCTTTTATGGATCTCGTAAATAATATGGACGCCAGCCCAGAGATAAAAGAAAAACTTACCGAACAGTATAATCTATATAGTAACAGTCTTAATTCTAAAAAAAAAGACTCTTTAAAAGTAGAATTAAAAACGCTATTACAAAAGGCAAAAAATGAAAATGAAAATTAAAATTCTAAAAAACTAAACCTTCACATTATGAAAACTTTATTTATTACAACCGTTACTATTTTACTATCCAGTTTTATAGCAATTTCACAAAGCAATTGCAGTACTTTTTATCCTTTTGAAGAAGGGGTTACTTTTCAAATAACCAATTATGGCAAAAACGAAAAAGTTGCCGCAATTACAGATTTTCTGGTTACCGAAGCTACAAGCAACTTCGCTACGTTTAAATCTTTTTTAAGAGATAAAGATGGCGAAGTATTAAACGAAGCTACTTTTACCATGTCTTGTGAAAATGATGGTATTGTCGTAGATATGGAATCTCTTTTAAACCCAAATTTACTAGAGAACTATAGAGACTTTGAAACCGAAATTTCTGGAACCCAAATAGTAATTCCAAACAACTTACACATAGGTCAGGAACTGCCCGATGCAAATATGTTGATGAAAGTTAATATGAGTGGTATTAACATAAAAATGGAGGTATCGATGACAGATAGAACCGTGCTAACTACGGAAACTGTAACAACCAGTGCTGGAACGTTTGAGTGTTTTGTAATTGGCTATACCAATACAATTAACATGGGAATGAACCGTACCACAACTGCCAAACAATGGATTGCCAGAGGCGTAGGGCTGGTAAAACAAGAAGATTATAACAGACGCGGAAACGTGACGAGCAGTAGCTTACTTACAGACTTTCATAGGTAAATTTATAATTAACCCACTATTCAAAAAACCGAAGCGCTTAGTTATGCTTCGGTTTTTTCATGTATTTCAGCTTCAAAAAGTTGAGCAAAGTGTTTCAGTAATTTTTCTTTTACTTCAGAAACCGAGACTTCTTTCTTTCCGAGTTCTACGTTTAATGACGTAACTGCTTTTCCTTTAATTCCGCAGGGAATCATATGGTCAAAATAGCCTAGGTCTGAGTTTACATTTAATGCAAAACCATGCATGGTAACCCAGCGACTGGCACGCACACCCATGGCGCAGATCTTTCTGGCAAACGGAGTGCCTACATCCAGCCAAACCCCGGTTTCTCCTTTAGACCGCTCAGCCTTGAGGCCGTATTCTGCTAGTGTTAAAATAACCATTTCTTCAAGAAACCGTAAATACTTATGAATGTCTGAAAAAAAATTTTCTAGATCAATAATAGGGTACCCCACTATTTGCCCAGGACCGTGATAAGTGATGTCCCCTCCCCGATTAATTTTATAAAACGTTGCACCAATTTCCGCGAGTTTTTTTTCTGAAACCAACAAGTTGCTTAGATCGCCACTTTTTCCTAAAGTATATACGTGAGGATGTTCTACAAACAAAAAATAGTTAGGAGTCTGTAGGTCTAATTCTTCCCTTCGGTTCTTTATCTTAACATCAAGAATCTGCTTAAAAAGGAGTTCTTGATAGTCCCAAGTCTCTTTATAATCTTGTAATTTAAGGTCTTGTAATTCAATTTTTTTATTCAAAACACATTGGATTGAGGTTTCAATTGCAAAATTATCGATAAACAAGTGATTTTTGATGAATTCTGCAACAAAATAAAATTTATCTAAATTATAATAAATTTAAGCACAAACCCTTATATTTGAAGATTACATATAATTCAATCCGTAAAATTATTAATATGATCAAGACTATTAAAAAAATTAGCACATTTGTTTTTGTGCTATTAGTAACAATTTCGGCACAAGCGCAGCGTTCTTCCTGGAAACCTGTAAACGAATCAAAAATTTCCTCTTCTGAACTTTTGGAGCGAAATAATATGCCTACCAAGTTTAAGCTTTTTTCGCTTAACAATACGCTTTTAAACAGGGAACTTATTGGAGCTCCTTCACGATTTTCAACAAATAGTTCTTCTGTGAAAATTGCAATTCCAACTAAAAATGGAGAATTACAAAATTTTATTATAAGAGAAGGTTCTTTAATGAGCGATGGTCTCAAAGCGCGTTTTCCTGGAATAAGAACATATATTGGGACGGGTATTGAGGATCCAAATGCAGTTGCCAGCATTAGTGTGGGTAGCGATGGTGTACATGTAATGATTACATCTAATACACATGAAACCTTATATATTGACCCATATACAAAGGACACTAACAACTATATTTTATATTCTCGTAAGGATGTTGCAGGTTATGATGAGAGCTGGGAATGTGGCACAGAAGCTACTTTGCCTGAAGGATTAGAAATAGATGAAGATTCGGTTCAATCAAAAAATGCAGATGATGGTATGCTATTTACCTATAGGTTAGCATTGGCCGCTAATTTTGAATATTCCACCTTTCACATCAACCGTACGAATCCTACACCGGTGACCGATGAAGAAAAAAAAGCAGCCGTTTTGTCTGCCCAAGTAACTGCCATGAACCGTGTAAATGGAATATTTGAAAGAGATACAGGAATTACAATGGAGATTATCCCTAATAATGATGAAATTATCTTTATCACCAGTGATGATGGTTTAAACAATACTTCAAGTGTTATAAATCAAATACAGGCGAGAATAGATGGTATCATAGGTTTTACTAATTACGACATAGGCCATGTATTTACTACTGGTGGTGGTGGTGTTGCCTCTTTGCAGTCTCCATGTTCAAGTGGAAAAGCTAGAGGTGTTACAGGCTTACCACAGCCTGTAGGAGATAGGTTTTTTATTGATTTTGTGGCGCACGAAATGGGACACCAGTATGGTGCACCTCACGTGCAAAACAATATTAACAATCAATGTCAATTATCTTCGGGGTCTTCTATAGAGCCAGGAAGTGGCTCGACTATTATGGGGTATGCAGGAATTTGCGCACCGAACGTTCAAAATAGTAGTGATGATTATTTTAATGGAATTAGCATAATCCAAATGGTTAACTTTTCTAGAGGAAATGGTGATTGTGCTGCACAAATCACGACTAATAACGAGCCTCCAGTTGTTGAAGCTGGTCCTAACTATATAATCCCTATCTCTACACCATTTAGATTAGATGCAGTAGCTTCAGATCCCGATGGAAATGAAAGTTTGACATATTGCTGGGAACAGAGAGATGCGCAATTTGCTGCCATGCCTCCAAGAAGTAACTCTGATAATGTAGGTGGACCAATGTTTCGATCTTTAGAACCTGTTGCTGAATCAGACAGATATTTTCCTACTTTAAATACTATTCTCCTTGGACAAGATGGGAATACATGGGAGCAAACACCTTCTGTCACTAGAGCTCTGCGATTTAGAGTTACCGTAAGAGATAATGTAGTTAACGGTGGTGCTTCACAGAGTGATATCAATGTTGTAAATGTAAATGACGCGGGTGGCCCTTTTATGATTACCTCTCAAAATTCAACAGGTACAGTTTGGACCACCCAAACTGCTGAAACAATAACTTGGGATGTTGCTGGAACAGATGGCGCACCTTTTAATACGGCAACAGTAGATATTTTATTTTCTGAAGATGGCGGACTAAATTTTGACCGTGTTATCCTTTCAGGTACCCCAAATGATGGTTCACAGGATGTAAATGTCCCTACTGTAAATACAACACAAGGACGTTTTATGGTCGTTGCAAGTGATAATATTTATTTTGATATAAATGATAGAGATATCACGGTGGTTGGGTCACTTGGTGTTGACGATGTTGCACTTTCAGATCTTGCCATATATCCAAATCCAACAGATGGTTTATTTACTATTTCATTTAGCGCTAATGCTGGTGAAGATGTGAATATTGCTATGTATGACGTTAGAGGAAGATTAATTAACACAAAGAATTTCTCTAACAGCTCAGCAGATTTTGATCAGCGTTTAGATTATCGTAATCTTTCTACTGGTATTTATTTTGTAACTGTTACTAACGGTTCACAAAAAACCACCAAGAAATTAACGATCCGGTAAATAGATAAATAATTTTAATAAAAAAATGGGCTTCAATTTGAGGCCCATTTTTTTATTATTATAGATTGATCTTTATTTTTTTAACTTAGAATTAATCGTAGAAAGTTTTTGATCTACCCCTTCTACATTAAATGTAAGTGCTATGCTGTATTCTTCTCCTTTTTTTGAAACAGACAAATTCCCCTTCTCTACCTTATAATAGCCTGCATCTGGACATTTGCAATGCTTGCTAGACATCAATTTTACTTTATCAAGCTGGTCATTAGACAATGATAATGGTAGCATATCGTCCGTAAATTCAAAAATAACCGTTTCGCCGTAATATGCATCTGCCAGTCCTTCTTCTCCCTTTTCTGAAAGTGTATATTCAAAAACAGTACTGTCTCCGTCTTTTTTTGATATATAATACTTTCCTATAGTGTCCTCCATAACATCGTAAGAGGAGTTTAGCATTAACTTGGCATTTTTATTGTTTCCCGCCGCAGATATTTCATTAGTTTCCATAGAATCAGAACTTTCAGAAGTTACTTTATTATTTGTTTTACAACCATTCGCTAAGAAAAAAACGGAAGCTACAATTAGAATTATTTTCATGCTATTCAATTTTTAAATTATTTTTTAGGACTATTGAGTATGATTAAAGCAGCAATAACACCAGGTATCCAGCCGCATACTGTTAAAATCAATACGATAACAATGGAACCACACCCTTTATCGATTACTGCTAAAGGTGGAAATAAGATAGATAATAACACTCTCCAAATACTCATGATTGCTAAAGTTACTATAATTATTACTATAGGTAGAGCCTCTTAACGTTTTGTTACAAGTATTGATTAAGAAGTGCATTCTACCTATCTTTGCAGCTTATTTTTAATAGTATATATGCAACTTTCTGAACTTGAAATCATCCGTAGAGAAAAACTTTCTCAACTTCGTACGCTAGGCATCAATCCCTATCCCGCCGATCTTTTTCCCGTAGATCACACTTCAAAACAAATAAAACAGGATTTTTCTGAAGGTAAAAAAGTAATCGTTGCCGGTCGCTTAATGTCGAGACGTATTCAAGGAAAAGCCTCTTTTGCAGAGCTTCAAGATTCTGAAGGGCGTATCCAGATATATTTCAACCGCGATGAAATTTGCCCCGGCGAAGATAAAACACACTACAATGACGTTTATAAAAAATTGCTGGATATTGGTGATTTCATCGGAATTGAAGGAGAGCTTTTCACCACTCAGGTAGGAGAAAAAACCATCATGGTAAAGGACTTCAAGCTACTCTCTAAAGCGTTAAGACCATTGCCGCAACCGCGTGTTGACTCAGAAGGCAATGTACATGACGCGTTCACCGATCCGGAACAAAGATATCGTCAACGCTATGCAGATCTTGTGGTAAATCCTCATGTAAAAGAAATTTTTGTAAAACGCACCAAGCTATTTAACGCCATGCGTACTTTTTTTAATGAACGAAGCTATTTTGAAGTTGAAACTCCTATCCTTCAGCCCATCGCCGGTGGTGCCGCGGCAAAACCTTTTACTACGCATCACAATAGCCTGGACATTCCATTATATATGCGAATCGCCAACGAGCTTTATTTAAAAAGGTTGATTGTGGGCGGTTTTGACGGGGTATATGAGTTTTCTAAAAACTTTAGGAACGAAGGGATGGATCGTACACACAATCCAGAGTTTACCGCTATGGAAATCTATGTAGCCTATAAAGATTACAATTGGATGATGGACTTCTGCGAACAACTCCTCGAGTTTTGCGCTATTGAAGTAAATGGAACTACCAAAGCTACTTTTGGCGATCACGAGATCGATTTTAAAGCGCCTTACACCCGTGTGACTATGGCAGATTCTATCAAGCATTTTACAGGTTTTGACATTAACGACAAGACTGAAGATGAAATAAGAGCGGCCGCAAAAAAAATGCATATTGATGTAGATGATTCGATGGGGAAAGGAAAGCTTATTGATGAAATCTTCGGAGAAAAATGTGAAGGCAATTACATACAGCCTACCTTTATAACCGATTACCCAAAAGAAATGAGCCCGCTTTGTAAAGAACACAGAGACAATCCAGAACTTACTGAACGATTTGAATTGATGGTCTGCGGAAAAGAAATCGCAAATGCGTATAGCGAACTAAACGACCCAATTGATCAACGAGAACGGTTTGAAGCACAGCTAAAACTAGCCGATCGAGGGGATGACGAAGCAACGGCTTTTATAGATCATGACTTCTTGAGAGCACTCGAATATGGAATGCCTCCAACAAGCGGAATGGGAATAGGCATGGACAGGTTAATTATGTTCCTGACCAACAACCCTTCTATCCAAGAAGTGCTGTTTTTCCCGCAAATGAGACCTGAACGCAAGGCAATAGCAATGACCGATGAAGAAAAAGCAGTTTTTGCGCTATTAAAAACAAATTCGCCCGTCACGCTCGATGCATTAAAAACGCAATCGGGATTGAGCAATAAGAAATGGGATAAAACCATTAAAGGACTTACCAAAAATAAACTGGCTGCTGTTGAAAAAACTGATGAAGGGCTATTTTTGAAGGTGTTGTAATAAATAGAAAAACGACCCTTCCGTAAAGAAGTGCCGTTTCTCATTCATCAAAACAGGGATTTACGTTTGTAAATCCCTGTTTTGTTTTAGCTATTCTTCCTCTTTTCTGTCTAAAAATTTTAAGTCACGGGTATTTTTCTGAACAGCCACTGCTGCAAAGAGGCTCAATAAAAAAGACATGCCGTAAAATCCTTTTTCGCTGAGCTCTATCTCTGCGTTCCAAAGCCCGATAATGAGCAGCAATATGGAAGCAATCGTGGTAAACCATGCAATACCATAATAGATATCTGTCACCGGAATACCCTCTAATCTGTCACGCACACTTTTTTGAACCGAAACCACAGAGAACAGCCCAAATAAAAGAATGGTAAAATAATATCCTTTCTCATTGAGCTCCATCCCCACATTCCAAAGACCAACACAGTAGGACACCATCCCAACAAATAACGCCGTCCATGAAGCCGAAATAAAAGCGGGCGTTGGTCTGCAATTAAATTCTTGTCTCTTTTTGTGCATTTCTGAAATCAACGGTGAATTCACCGGTTTCTTTGTACTTACATTTTGAATTTCCATACTAAAATTGTTTTGATGTTATGATGTGTCAAAGATGCAACGATGCCTTCTACTTCAAAAAACAAAATTTTAAAAAAAATTACGATATAATTTTTATTAAAATTCTTATAAAATACTATATTTACTCAATTTTAAATACTTTTTTATTACGATTTAATGAAGACATTAAATGCCATTATAGCGATACTTTCAGCAACAGAGAAGCATGAATTCATTCAATTCTTACAACAAAAGAACCGCAGAGGAGACACTAAAAACACACAGCTCTTTAAATTACTGATCAATGGGAAACACACCGATCTTGACAAAAAAATCTACGGAAAACGAAATAAAAATGCATTCCATGCCTTATCTAAAAGACTTCAGGACTCACTTATAGATTTTGTTGCCTCCAAGAGTTTTGCTTCAGAAACTTCCGAAGAACTAGAAATAATGAAGCTCTTATTAGCTGCCCGAATCTTCTTTGAGCACAAACAGTATAAGATTGGTTTTAAGATTGTATCCAAAGCCGAAAAAAAGGCACTTGAGCTAGACCTGTATTCTATCCTAAACGAAATTTACCACACAAAGATTCAGTACGCGCATCATCACACCACCGAAGCACTTTCAGAAATCATTGAAGCTTCAGAAAAAAATAGCGTGCTATTTATTAAGGAGCAACAGCTCAATATGGCATATGCTACGATCAAATCAAAACTTAAAATACAAGGTGACAAATCTATCAACCAAATCATCATCGAATCGTTTGCCTTTTTTAATATTCAAATTGATGACACCTTAACCTATAAATCGCTTTTTCAACTTATGAATATCACCGCTACGGCGGCCAAACTTCAAAGTGATTACCATACTGTTTCACCTTTTATGCTTGAGGCGTATGCGATTATCACACAAAAATCTGACATGGCAGAAAAGCATCTTTTTTATCATCTTGAAATTCTTAATTTGATGGCACTGACCAGTTTTAGAAACAAGAATTTTGAAGATTCGAAGCGGTTTACCCAAAAGCTGGCTTCTAAAATGGAGACAAGATTTTCACAAAGGTTTCAGGAAAAGCACATCCTACTTCATGCCTTAAATTCAAATTACACGAAGTCCCCAAAAGAAGCTATCACCGCCCTCAATTCTTTTAAAGGTGATTCACTGCATGTCGATTTAACATTGGTCATGTGTCTTTTTCAGCAAAAGAAATATCAAGAAGCCTATAAAATTATTAAGAATTTTAGCCACACAGATTCGTATTATGAGAAACAAGCAGGCTGGATTTGGGTTTTAAAAAAAGCGATAATAGAAATTTTAGTGCTCATAGAACTCGACAAACTCGACATGGTACTTTTAAAACTACAACGCTTTAAACGCAACTTTACCGTTCCGCTGAAAAACGTTGGTGAGCAACGTGTTTTAAAATTTATCGAATTGATAAGCGCCTACTATGAAAATCCAAAAACCGTGAATTCTGAAGATTTTAAAGCGAAAGTAGAAGAAAGCTTTGATTGGATAGGTCCAGCACGGGAGGACATCTTTGTGATGAGTTTCTATGCCTGGCTTAAAGCAAAAATGGAAGGTCGGGACACCTATGAGGTTACTTTAGAATTGGCACATCGATAAAACACCGCTCACAGTACTCCTCCTATTTGGCATAAGGGGATCAGCATCCCTGCTAAAACTGCAAACGGTGTTTCTTTTGACCGCCAATAGCGGATCCACCAACCTAAAATTATTCTTTTTTTATATACTAAGATCCTATTTTACTCAAAAAGTCGATATCGTGCTCTACAGTAAGCAACAAAATACTGGTTGCCGTACAAAACACGGGGCTTGTAATACAGTGGTGCCCGTTCCAGCTTCCGTCAGTATTCTGAATTTTTAGAATACGACCGCTCATATTGTCATACCATTTCTTCCATCCATCATCCTTATTTACGACAAGCGATTCGCCCGTTTGTAAAAAGCTCAAAAACTCTTCTCCCCCATTATTACCAAACCCATTGAGGACATCTTCTTGCTGCGCCACATTTTTAGCCGAATTATACACGTTATAAGATGCGGCATAATCAATGGCTTCCGATTCGCTCAAGCCAGCTTTTTGAAGGTTCTGTGCACTTACAATCTCAGTATCCAAAATACCATCCTTATTTGCTTTTGCAATTGTTTCTTTTGCTTTTCTTGCCTCTTTAGCACTTGCCCGCACGCTTCCACTTACCGCATAAAGCATGACGCCAGCACCATCATCGGTTTTAACGGCACCCGAATCTTCATTATAATTGCCTTTTTGATACTTTCTAGAGCGCTCTAAAACATCCTCATCTACGGTAGCACCTATCGCCTGTGCAGATTCTAACGCGCTATTGGCAAGACCACTCTGTAAAACGCCTGCCCACCCAGCACCCGTTTGTTTTCCTGAAGAATCTGTTCCTTTCTCAATTTTTGAAATGCAGATATCCAGACATCGTACCACCCGTTTTTTATCGATCCCTTCTAAATTCCGGTCCATAAGATTAGAGAGAAACTGAGCGGTCAAAACCGCATCAATGTTTTCTCCCAGTTTTCTTTGAATTTGTGTCCCACGAACGGCTGTAATGTAGGGTGATTCGTTTGAGGTATTTTCTATTGTTTCCAATAGATAAGCAATAGTTTTGCTTAAATTTTCAGCATATAGTCCTGTCTTTAGCGTGTTTCCACTCCGCAAAAAAGACATTGCCACCATCGCAGAGGTCGCAGGGTCTGCTGGCACCGCGTGCGGATCTTTAACATCTTGCCGTGTATGGCTTCCTGCACCATAACCGCCATTGACCAGTTGTGCTTCGGCCAACCAAGATAGCCCATCCCGAACTGACAGGTTCAAGTTTTTGTTATTTTTAAATAAGCTAAAATCTTTAGAAGATTGTTCGCCCATCACTGTCATAAACACACAGCCATCTTCTGGTGCAAGTGTTCTTTTGGTTTCGGGATAATAATTTTCTCCAGCAAAATATGCTACTAATCCACTAATGATGAGTAGAGGAAGCGCAAGGATTAATATTCTCGTTTTCATAGCTTTTTATCTTAAATTCTACGTGAAGCTACTGTAAAGAGATATCGTTTAAAAGTTCGCTTTAGTGAACACATCGTATCAATGAGTAAAAGCAACATTACATTGAGTTTACTTTTTTGGAACTGAAGTAGTTTGAAAAAATTTACTATTTTTGAAAGGCTACTAAAGAAAAACAGATGACTTTAAAACATTCCTATTTTTTACTACTTATTATCTTCCTTCTTACAAGCTGTGGAAGTGATGATGAATATGCTCCCACAAATGCTGAAGATACCGAAAGCCCTACAGCAGCAAGAAATGTAATGACCACTAATATTACTGAAACTTCTCTGGAACTTTCATGGGATGCAGCTACAGATAATATCGCGGTTACTAGCTATAAAGTATTTCAAGATGGAACTGAAATAAGCGGGAGCGTTCTAGGAACCTCATTAAGTGTAACTAATTTAACTACAGAAACTACGTATGCATTTTACGTCATAGCGTATGATGCAGCAGGCAATCAATCCTCACAAAGCAATACAGCTACTGCTACTACTTTAGAGGAGCCTTTTGGCTTTAAAACGAACCTATCTCAAATGGGGGTTTTTAGCGGAGTGCTTTCAGACTTGATCCCAGCCGATGGCGTTCAGTTGTATGAACTAAACAGCACCTTGTTTACAGATTATACCACAAAACAACGATTAGTAAAACTTCCAACCGGCGGTGCACTACAATACAACGGCAATGATTTATTACCTACCTATCCAGATGAAACGCTAATAGCAAAAACGTTTTACTATAACATTGATGATCGTGACCCAAGTTTAGGTCAGCAAATTATTGAAACACGCATCTTTTTGAAAATAAACGGTATTTGGGAAGTGGGAGATTACATTTGGAATGTAGCTCAGACCGATGCTACCTTTACAACAGATGGCAGTGAAGTCCCTGTTAGTTATATTGATAGTGCTGGCGAAACTAAAAATGTGGAGTATTTGATTCCCTCAAAACAGGATTGCTTTACTTGCCATAACAATCAAGACATTACAGCTCCTATAGGCATGAAATTACGAAGCATGAATTTTCAACCTTCTTACACATCGCAGAATCAATTAGATTTCTTTATTACAAATGGGCTTTTAGAAGGTATTAGTAGTCCTGCCGGTGTAAGTGTGTTACCAGATTGGCAAGATACGTCGCTCAACATTAATGATCGGGGCCGGGCGTATTTGGATATTAATTGTGCGCACTGTCACAGACCAGGCAGCTCTGTGCCTGCCCAATTTGATATGGACTTTAGGCTAGAAACAGCCTATGCTGATTCTAAGATTTATGATAAACGTTTTAGTATTGAAATCCGTTTTTCTAATAATATTGAAGGATATCGAATGCCTGTGCTGGGAAGAACTGTA